>Ga0326512_10000997_pt1 | contig 23094 bp, 43 predicted proteins | sample 1_2617_0518_D_FD_203652 | JGI IMG/M metagenome (GOLD analysis project Ga0326512, IMG submission 203652) | Bovine rumen microbial communities from UC Davis, California, United States - 1_2617_0518 | ecosystem: Host-associated > Mammals > Digestive system > Stomach > Rumen | place: USA...
CTGAAAACTGTACAGAAATTGATGTAATAATAGGTTTTAGTCAAGGACTTTATAAATTAAATAAAGATACAGGAGAACGCCGCCGTAGAAGTACAACGGTTGAAATCGAATATAAACAAGAGGGTGGACAATGGCAACCCATATCAAGTGCAAATGCACTTTATATAAGAAATGTAAATGGAACAAAACGCCCTTTATCAAGTTCTACTACAACTGTTAACGGTTCACAAGTTACCGTTTACAGCCCAAAAGATTTAAATGTAGCAGACCAATTATTTTTCCGTCCAATTGGTTTTGAATTACCGGCAGGAAAATATATTGTAAGGGTTAGAAGTGCTGATTTTGCGGTAAAGTCAAATTATGATGTCGGTTATCCGAATTGTGCGGAAATCCAATTTAGATGCCCTGGGGATGTTGTAAACCCTATTGTATTGCCTCAAGTCAATCAAATTGCTTTTGAAGCAACGGCTTATAAGGGGTTATCAGGAACATTAAAGAAATTTAATTATATAGCGGAAGCTATAATTCCAATATGGAACGGAACAGACTGGAACACAAGAACTAAAACCTCTAACCCGGCGGCGGTTATTCGTTACTTATTGACAGATGATAGCGTAAATCCACGCGCTGAAAGCGTTAACCATATTGATAATGATAGTTTAGTTGAATATTATAATTGGTGCGAGCAATCCGGTTATAAAGCCGATGGGGTTATATCTGAAGCGTGTAAAATTGGAGAGGTTATAAACGCTATATTGCAAAATTCACAAACTGCAATGATACCGCTTTATAACGGTAAACATACATTTGTAACTGATAAACCTAATAAAATTCCTATAGGATTGTTCAACATGCACAATTCTTGGAATTTTAAATGGACACCGAATGTAGGACGACAAACAGAAGCAATAAGAGCTTCTTTTGTTGAAAATGACGATTGGACGGAGGATGAATTAACTCTATATTGGTACAATGGGCAAGTAAACGACGAACCGGAAGCAGGGAAAACGGATTTAGATTATGAACTTGTAAAAAAAGAATACAAGTATGTATGTGACCGTGCAAGCGTTCGAAAAATTGTAGCCTTTGAGCTTGAAACGATTCAAACAAAGCGTAATCAATTTGAATTTGATGTAAACCTTGAAGCAATGAACATGATGTTATTAGATAGGGTTTATATTTCAAACACTGCTAATATGCAAAATGAAAGCACTGGTTTAATAAAGTCGGTAATAACTCAAAACGGTAATTTAACAGGATTTGAGCTTTATTCAGATGTTGAAATCCCTGAAAATGCAAAAATCGTTATACGGTCACTCGATTATACCAATGAAAAAGCGGTTATTAACATTTACAACGTTTTAAACTCCGGTTTAAATTACATTGTAAACATAGAACCGGTTGTTTATGATGGGATTGTAAAAGGTGCAGGGGATATAACAGGCATTCAAGATACTTGGCATTATGACGGTGATTTATTCACTTTAGGTCAAGATACTATATATGATTGTACCGTTACCGATATTAAATACAACGATGACGGAACGGCAACAATAACCGCTAGGGATTACGGATTTAATGACAGTTCAACATAAAAGGATAAAAAATGTTAGATTTTAAAGATAAAAAATTTTTAGAGCTAGACAGATTAAAATATAACCTACATTTACGTAGTGAAAACGTACCGGCAAGAAAATTTGATTGGATAAATCCGGAAATGGCTGATGGTGTTCCTATTTTTGCACGTCAAGCGGTTTCAATGTCGGATCCGAATGTTAGAGCAACATTCAATAATTTTGCGGTTATTATGAATAAAAAAGCGGGCTATCTCGCTGGGGATATTCAACGTAAATACGCTGACACGATACAAGAAGAGGTAAAAGAAAAATATAAAGAATTTGACCGATTGAATAATATAGAAAGCTTGTACACCGATTTAATGGCAAGTTGTGCAGGTTGGGGGAATACTTACACTCTTTGTTATATCGATAAACCGAAAGATGAAGAAATAGGGGAAGATGTAACAAGTCTTAGTTATCCTGTTAGATGTAAAGAAGTTCAAGCGTGGAATGCACGCATTAAATACGATGATAACGGAGAACCGGAAGAGGCTGACGTTTACGAAGAGGACGAAAAAGAAAAACGCATAAAATTATATGAATACGATAAAATATATGTGCGTGAATACCGTTTAACAAAGTCCGGTAGGGTTGAAGAGTTAATTTCTGAAACAAAACACGGATTTAGTGAAATCCCGCTTGTTGAATGGAAAAACAATAAATTAAAACGTGGAAATTCACAAAATGCCGTTACTCTAATGGATGCTTACGACCGCTTAATGTCTGATAATATAACAGAATGGGCAACATTCAGACAAGCATATTTGCTTTTAAAGGGTTTAGGGCTTATAGATGAAGAAACAAAAGGCACAATGCAAAAGACCGGGGTTATTGTTTCACCGACTGAAACAGGAGAAGCAAGATTTATTACAAAGGATGTAAACCCTGAATTTGTCAAATATATAACGGAAAAGACTTGGAAAAGTATATGGATTGTAGCAGCAAGTATTGACCCAGAAGCCTTGGGAAGTCTAACAAGTGCTACAGCTTTTCAAATTATGCAAATGTACGCTAATATGGAGCAAGATTGTAAGTTTACAGAACAGCAATGGATGAAATCCCTTGAGTATCTTGATAGAATTCTTAAAAGCTATTGGACTGGACTTGATATTAAGAGCGTAGGGGATTACTCAACCTATGATATTGATTATCAGTTCATACGTACAATGCCAAAAGATGAAATGACCATTTTAAAAGACTTACGACAAGCAGGCGGTATGTTGCCGAATGCGGAAATATTAAAGCGTAGCGGATATGATGATACAACAGCTGAAACGCTTGCACAAGAAGCAGTAAATGAGAATTACGATGCAATACCTAATTTGATGTAATTCTATCGAATTCGAGGGAATTAAAAATGACAATTCATACTTTAACTATTGAAAATCAAGAATATAATTTGAGTGATAGTGAATACAAAAGAATGCAACAAGCCAGTTGGGAAGAAACAAAAGGAAATATAAACGGTAGAATTTACACTGCAAAACATAAAAAATTCTTATTAGATAACGGCAAAGAAGTTGCACTGGTACAGCCAAAATGATTGAACCATCCGACAAAGATATTAAAAAAGAAAAACAATCTGAACTTGATAAAATCGCTGAAACAAACGCAAAATGCGTAGCAGGGTATCAAACTATAAGAAAGACTGTTTACAATAATATATCTGATGGGGATTTGGTTAAAATGAATAAATATGTGTATACTGAATATGGCAAGGTGTACACAGGCTTAAAGGGTATGATAATAGATGCCTTAAACGACGCTAAAGATAAAAATGTAAAACTTGTTGAAAAATTACTTGATGAGAGTTTACCTCCGGCAAAACATTATGAAGTTTTACCAAAAACCGCCCCATTTAAGTACACAAACAGGGTATTTACTGAAAAATCCGTAAGTGTGAGAAGTCAAAAAGCAGCGGATACAATAACAAAAATTATCGCTGATGGAAGAAATGACGGATTAGCGATAAAAGATATTCAAAAAAAAATAGATATTGTTATGGGTTTTCGTGATGCACAAGGCAGATATACCGATAAATCAAAGGCATTGATTGAAGCGGGTAAATTTACACACCGTAACGGCTCGATTTATGAAACATACCGTATAGCAAGAACCGAAGTAATGCGAATGAATGCTTTCGCTAAATTTGATATGTTTAACGAAATGAAAAGCAAATATTCAAATATGCGGTTAAAACTTAAGGCAACGATTGACGGAAGGGAAAGAACTCAATCAAAGGTAATGGATGGGTTTATTTCAACTGCAAGCGGTTTATATATGTATCCTGATGGTATTTATTACCGTTTAGGATCTTCCCCGGCTCAATGGTGCATAAATGATAGAGAAACGCAATATATTGTATTTTTGAATGAAGAGGAATTAAAAAACGAGCGTAAACGATTACAAGAGCAAGCGGAAAAAGTAAAAACTATAGCAAAATGAATAAAAAAGTAGCGATTTTAGGAAAACTTAATACAAAGTTTAAAGCCCCTTTTGAAAGCCCTGATTGGGATATATGGGGCATAAACAAAAGAGAATGGGAAAATCCCACACATAGAGTAGATTTATGGTTTGATTTACATTTTGAACCGTTTTCAAAGGGACAAGATTTCACACGTGATAATTTCCCTTTCGAAGAAATAGAAAATATGATTGGCGGGCATTACTTCAATAATACCGTATCTTATGTTATAGCTTATGCAATCTTAAAGGGTTATAAAGAGATTGCTTTATTTGGTATGAGGTTTGAAACCCCGGCAGAACGAAAAATAAAACAGTATGAAAACGTAAGAGAGCTTATATTTTTTGCTAAAGGGAAGGGAATTAAAATAACCGCCCCTTATGATGAGGTAATGACGGCGGAATATCCGCAATATACAAAAGAATACGTTGCAAATAAACCTAAGTGATTTATGAATATAATTTATTGTCATGACAACAAACTTAATAACCTTTTAAAACGTTCTAAAGAGAGCTTTTTATATTATAATCCGGATGTTAAATTTTACGAAATTACAGAGGATAAAGAGGGGTTATTAAACGAATTTACAAACGAATTATGCGGGTTTACGCATGTAACGAAGGCTTGTTTTTTGCGGTTATTAATCCCAAAAATATTCCCGGAATTAGAAAGAGCATTGTATATTGATTGCGATACTCTATGTTTGGGTGATATTACAGAGCTTTACAATACAGATTTTGAAAATAACTATTTAATAGCTTGTAGAGGTCATAAATATTCAAATGTACAAGCAAGACAATTGGGGCTTCCTTATTACGTTATTTCCGGCATGATGATGTTCAATATTCCTTTGATGAATAAAGATGATTATTTTGAACAGATTTTAACAAACTGGAAAGGAGCAATCGGAAAACAAGAACCTTTTTCAGCAGATGAAACGGTTATAAACTGGTGCTTTCACGATAAAATTAAGGTCGTGAATGAAAAATGGAACTATTGCTTTAATAGGTATTACGGCAAGAGAAGTGTTTTAAACCCTAAAATATTACATTTTTGCGGTGAAAATAAAAGAGGGATGTTTACTTACAAATATGCTTAATTACGATGATACTTTAATAATTTTTGGACGTAGCACTTTTATTAACGAAATTGCGGACTATATCCCTGATTTATGTAAAAAATATCATACAATGGGATGTAATTATTTTGTGAATTCATTCCCACAAGTAGAATATGTTATATTTTATGATGATTTAGTTCCGGAAGTACAACCACAACACAGGATTATAACAAATATCAAGTATTCAAAAGATTCTAACGCAAAAAGTTATAACTTGTTAAATACTCATGGGAATTGTGAGCTTTACAACGTTAATAAAGATTTTAAATTCTCAACAAAACCAAATACCCTTCACATGTGTATTCATACTCCATCAATAGGTATGAATTGGGCATATTTAAAAGGGTTTAAAAACATTGTTTTAGCAGGAATTGATTTAAATTCAAATAATCAACATTTTGATTATAAAACAACACCGGACCAAAACGGTCATACTTTATGTAATAAAGCTTTACCGACAGCAAGAAGGCATTTAAAAGAAGTAGCTATAAAGGTTTTAAACGTTTATCAACTTAACCCAAATAGCGATTTAGATTTACCGAAAATAAAATTAGCGGATTTATTGTAAATCCGAAGTAGTAACAAATAAGGAGTATTTTTATGACACAATTAGACGGTGGTGCTAATGCTGACGTACAAACAAATACGGCAGGAGAAGGCACAAACGCAAACGAAAACGCACAGGATGGAAGCGGACAAAATGACATTCAAAAACAATTTGACGATTTAAACGCTAAGTTTGAAACGCTGTTAAAAGAAAGTAAGGGTAAAGATAGTAAAATTTCTCAACTTCTTAAAGAGAAAGAAACTCAAGACCTAGCAAGCAAGACGGCAGAAGAACAGCTTGAATATTACCGTAATCAAACGGCATTATTTGAGCGTAAAGAAGCGTTTAGGCAGTCATTTAAAGAGGTTGGTTTAAACCCTGATGAGTTTATGGGGATAGTGGATGAAAAAGATCCGGCTATACAAGCGGGTAAATTTGCAGCACTTTTAAAAGCTCAAAAGGAAGAGAGTGCAAAAAATGCACTTGAAAAATTTAAAGCTGATGAACTGAAAAAAATCGGGGGTGAACCTAAAATAAAAGATAAAATAGTTAAAAACAATACAAATAATGCTGATAAAAACAATTTTTTACGAGGCATAGCAGAATAACCATATAGCCCAAACGGGCGGAATAGTTAAAATAGTAGTAATAATAGAAATAGGAGATTTAAAATATGGCAATAATTAACAGAACCAATGCAGCAGGTTTAATACCTGTAGAATATTCACGTGAAATCTTGCAAGAATTACCGCAAGAGTCCGCATTTTTACGTTTAGCACGTAGATTACCTAATATGTCAAGAAAAGAAGATAAAAGACCTGTTCTTAATTCTTTACCAATGGCATATTTCGTAAACCAATCATCTGGCAATACTGGGGATGATGATATAGGAATTAAAACAACTACCCAAATGGAATGGGGAACATTAACACTTACAGCAGAAGAAATTGCTTGTATAATCCCTGTTCCTGAAAACGTTTTAGCTGATGCAGATTATGACATGTGGGCTGAAATCGTTCCACAAGTAAGAGCGGCGTTCGGTGTTGTAATTGATAAAGCGGCTTTCTTTGGAGTAAACAAACCATCTTCATGGCCAACTGCTATTGCTCCTGCTGCAGTAACCGCAGGAAACACAATTGCAGTAGGTACAAACACCGACCTTGCAAGTGATATTATCGGTGTAGGTGGTTTAATGAACTTAGTTGAAGAGGATGGTTTCAACGTTAACGGTTTCTATGCCGCTAATACAATGAAAGCTTCATTAAGAGATTTAAGAGACGCGGTTAAAAACCCTATTTTCTTACGTTCATTGACTGAAACAGAACCGGATAGATTATTAGGTGAACAAATTTACTTTGATAGAAACGGCAATTTTGATACTGACGATTACTTGATGATTGCAGGTGATTGGAGTAAAGCTGTTTACGCTATCAGAGAAGATATTGAATACAGATTATTAACAGAAGCTACAATCATCGACCCATCAACTAAGAACGTGGTATATGCTTTAGCTCAACAAGATATGGCGGCAATGAGATTTAAAATGAGATTAGGGGTACAAGTTGCAAACCCTGTAACACGTGCTAACAGCACATCTGTAACACGTTACCCGTTCTCTGTTTTAACTCCTGCTAGTTCAACATAGTTAATAAGCGGATAATTATATTAAGAGGGGGTTTATAACCCTCTCTTTTCGTAAGAAAATAAAGGATTTAAAGAAATGTCATTAAATTTTCCAAAAAGATTGGTTTTAAACGGTGATGAATGGGATAATAACCCTTTTAGATTTGATGTAAGTTGTATTAATTGTAATGGACAAGCTCCCGAATATCAAGACGTCACCGTTTCAGGCGTAGACAGCTTAACTCTGCCAAATGCAAAAGCGGATGGGTTGAACTATTGCAAGCTGTACGGTAAATGTGAACAAAGGAATTTACCTGAAGAATATACAGAAGTTGAGTATTTGCAGAGTTCAGGGACGCAATGGATTGATACTGGATATAAACCTAATGCTAATATAAAGTTTGAAATAAGCGGAACGCAATCAGACTCTAATTCTGCTCTATTTGGTATAAGTGAACTATTTTACTGTTTTGATACTAGCAGTGCAACTTATTATAACTTTTTTGGTGGTAGTGTTGGTTCTTTAAGTGCTACGTTGAAAAATGTTCCCATTGTCCTTACTATGTCAGCTTCTGATGGTATTGTAATAAATGGTACGAAGTATGTAAGCCTTACAGCAGGTTCGGCAACTGCCAAATATTCAATGGCTTTGTTTGGAAGAAGAAACAATTCTACTGGGGCGATTGATAAACTAGGTAATCATATAATTAAGTATGCGAAAATTTATGAAAGCAACATACTTATTCATAACTATATCCCTTGTCGAAGAAATTCCGACAGCGTTTTAGGCATGTACGACACAGTCACTAATACCTTCCTAACAAATCAAGGTACAGGGGATTTTATCGCAGGCAATGACGTTGTACCGGCACCGACACAACCGATAAATATTATTTGCAACAATGGAGTTATAAAGGTTAGCCCGAATTTGTTTAATAAAAATAGTCAATACATTGCAGGGTTCGTCAATTCAGAAACTGGCATTTTATCAGCTTCAACAGAACAAGCTCAACAAAGAAGTTTTGTTATCCCTTGTTTACCGAATACAACATACGTTTTACAGGGAATGACAGCTAATTCAACTTGGGGTTCTTTCACATCTTCTACTATCGGAACTCGGGCTACATCTTATGTATCTGGAAATACAACACTAACAACAGGAAGTAATGATAAATATCTAATCGGTTTAGCTTATACAGCTTCGGGGCTTGATTACAGAAATACATTACAGATTGAAGCAGGCACAACCGCAACCGCTTATATGCCTTATAAACAAGTATACACCGACGGCACAATCGAAACGATTAAAGACAGCTTAAATAACACTGCAACTGCTGAAAACTTATTATCAGTTGGTACATATAAAGATTTTCAATCCGTTATTGACGGTGGGGTAACTAGGAATGTAGGTATTAAGGTATTAGACGGTACGGAGGATTGGTCGTTGTCAGGTACATCTTTCCGCTTTGACGGAAATATAAAATTCGTACAACCGAATACTTGTTTATGTACGCATTTTAAGGGGTGGTTATCTTCTGTTAGTATAACTGATATGCCCGACTTATCAATAAAAGCAGGACACCCAACCAACACTTATAGGGTTTATGCGAGATACGATAAATTTACTACCGTAGAACAATTAAAATCTTGGCTTGCTCAACAATATGCAAACGGAACGCCCGTCATAGTTGTTTACCCGTTGGCAACACCAACAACCTCAACGGTAACAGCTCAAACGCTAACAACTAAAAAAGGCACTAATACGATTGAAATCACGCAAGCAAGCCTTACTGGTTTAGAAATAGAAACATCATATAAAGCTACTATGTAGCAGAAAGGGTTAAAATAATGACAATAGAAAGCAAAACAAAGTTAATCAATACAAAAGGCGAATATGTCACAATTTCAAGCCTAACAGGGATAACTTTTACCGCCAATAAAAAATATTTAATAGAAACTAACGCTTTAACACATGTAAAGGTTCTTGATGCCGAAGTAGAAGTTTACGACCAAAAACCTTATCAATATTGTGCAGGAAGTAACGATATTTACATTAAAACCGACTTTTGCGGTTGTAAATTGACTGTTTTAGAAGTTGAAGAGTAAGAAGGAGCTTAGGGTATAATGGCTAATGTAAAAGTTAGGGATTTAGCAACAACACAAAATATCACTAATGATAATAAATTAATGATATTAACTGATGAAAATAGCAATCAAGTTAAAAATATAACAGTAGAAAACTTTATTGACAATATCAATTCTTCAGATTCAGATAACGGAATTACTATCGGTACAGATGGGAAACTTTATGTAGATAATTCAGATAGTGGCGTAACGCCTGGAACTTATCAATATGTTAAAAATCTTAAAGTAAATGCACAAGGCAAGATTACATCGATAGAAGAAGGAGAAGCAACCCCACTTGCTACAGCAAGTACACCTGGGATAGTTCAACCGGATGGAAATTCAATAACGGTTGACAGTGATGGGATTATTTCAGCGTTATTATCTACATCAAGTACCCCTGGAATTGTTCAACCGGATGGAAACACTATTACTGTAGATGACAATGGAATTATTTCAGCCTCGTTATCAACTTCAAATAGCCCTGGTATAGTGCAACCGGATGGGAATACTATTGTAGTTGACAATAGAGGGAAAATTTCTGTTCCAAATAAGCAAGACTTGTTATATAATGGTTATGATATAAATATTGACCAACAATTAAATTTTCGTAATTTACCTGATCCTCCGGTTCCTACAGGCTCAACTTATACATATAGCCATATGGTATACGCTAACAATAAGTTTTTTATGTATACCCCATCGGGTTATATTACTTATTCTACTGATAATGGACAAACATGGGAAACACCTGTGCAAGATGAGAATTTAGCGAGTATAGCGACTACGGATGATTGGAATTCTGTTACATACGGAAATGGTCTATTTGTACAGTTAAGTGATAAGGGTTACTGTTCTACCTCAACAGATGGTATTGAATGGACTCTTCCAATAAGTATAGGAATAGGTGGCTCTTCTGATTATCCTGCTGATTCAATTGTCTACGATGGTTCAAATTTTGTAGCTTTTAGACTATATGATTACTATACAACAAGATCATCATACGTTGGGAAATCCACAGATGGTATAAATTGGACTGTTAATCCAGTATCTAATATTATATGGAAGGGTTCTGAACGGAATATTCGTATTCCTGTTATTTACGGAGATAATAAATTCGTTGCAATTGGCGAATACGGCTCTGTCTATATATCTACTGATGCTATAAATTGGACAAAACCAACAGGAGAGCCCAGCTTAGGAAGAAACAAGTGGATTCAATTATTATACTACGAAGGAAAATTTATTGCTATAAATGCACTTAAAGGAATATCATATTCAACTAATTGTGAAATATGGAGCCCAATTTCAACCGCCTTTGTAACGTCCAATTACTTGAGTGAAAATTATGGGTTTTCCTGTGCCGCTTGTTCTGATATGCACTTAATCGGATATTTTGGCGAAGATGGCTTAAGGATTACTAATAAATTTGAATCAACTCTAAATAATGCTTTGACTTATTATAATAATGTTAGAGATATAGCTGTAGAAGTCACACCAACCACCACAGATGAAATTTACGACGTCCGAAACGAGTTTCCTAAGGATAATTATATTTATTTAGCTATATTATCAGGTTGGGGGTACACTGGAACAACTTCAGGTAATAGGGCTAGTGTGGTTATAACCTCTGATTTAGGTGTTAGCGTGTCCTTAATGGGTGCTACGACTAGGAGTAGCTCAAATGTCCAATTCAGAGGATGCGCGGTCATTCCAGTAGGCACAAGAAGAACTTTAACAGTTAAAGGAGTAACGAACCCAAATGGAGCATACACATTAACTCTTATTGGGTACATTAGACTATGTACTGACGTAATAGGTTATATTCCTACAACATAGAAAGGAGAGAATATGCAATACTACGCAATTATAAACAATAACAAAATATCAGGGCGTAGCACATGCCCTGTTTCAGGTAAGGATATTGAAGCAATCGGAATAAGTCAAGAAGTGTATAATGATATTGAACATTATATTTATTCCGATGGTGAGATAATTTTCAATCAAAATTACGATATAGAACAAGCGGAAAAAAGGAAAGCTGAATTTAAAAAAGAGTTTTTTGAAACTTCTTTAGGTTGGATTAGGAGACAACCAACACTAGCAGACGGAACACTTGACGATTTTTTAAATAATGACTTGCCATTATTAGCAATCGCTTTAATGACTGGTGGAAATCCTATTTTACCTATCGCTTACGATTTACCGGATTTTACTCAAGAATTAACAAAAGAATATATGGAAACTTTACAAATTAAAGATCAAATAATAACATCACAATTTATCAACGAGTGTTCGCTCGTTAAAATGAAAGATTTTAAAGGTTAAAAAGAAAAGGAATAAACAATGGAAAAAGAAAACTTTTTAAAATACGCTCCATGGTTAGCTGTAGCACTTGCTTTTTTCATGCAATACAACCTATTTGTAACGCCTGCACAATTGAAAGATGCGCAAATCGATATTTTAATGAAGGTTGACCAAAAATATGCAACGAAAGAAACCGGAGCAGATTTAAAAAACAGATTAGACAATATGCAATATAAAATTGACGAAATTTATAAAATTATAAGCAAAAAAGGAGGGTTTTAAAATGAACATTCTACACCCAATTAGAACATTTATTAAAGCAGTTATTACAATTTTAATTCAAGAGGCGCTAGAGGAGTTGCCTGAATTAAAACAACAAGGCATTAACATCTTGAACAACCACAAAGATGAATTTATTGAGGATGTTAAAGTGCGTGTAAAAGCGGAAGTTCAAAATTTTATTGCAAAAAAAGTAAATCAAGCAAAAGAAAAGATTGTTAATATTACACATATCCCTAATTAAAGTGTGCTATTGGTGAGAGGGTATGGTGTCATTTGTATTCCTTCATTTATCCAGTGTTTACCCTCTCTTTTTTTTGGAATTTAGCGGGGAAGCCTCTTTGCAATGCTCAAATGCCCCGCATTGTTAAAAGGATTGATCTGAAAAAGATTTTCAAAAAAGACAATGAGAGGAAGAAATGGGAAGCAAGAAAAAAAACTTTTTAAGGAGGTGGTTTGAAAATGGCAGGATTAAATAAAATTATCCTCCATTGGTGAGGACAGCTGGCGCATATTATCCGAATGCAACAGATTTAGAACATTATCATTTTGTTGTTGATAAAGATGGTGAAGTAAAACCGGGCAAATATAAGCCGGAGGATAACTTAAATTGTTATGATGGCAAATATGCTCAACATTGTGGTGGTGGCAATACTGGCGCTATTGGAGTTTCTTTTTGCGGTATGGCGGGATTTAAAAACGCAAAAAATCCGGGCAAATATCCATTGACATTTAAGCAAGTTGAATCAGGTTTTAAACTTTGCGCCGAATTGTGCAAAAAGTATAATATACCTATCAACAACGTCATGACGCATTACGAATTTGGAAAACTACACCCAAACACATTAAGCGCCGGGAAAATCGATATTATATATTTGCCCTGCTACCCAAATGTAAAAGCGAATGAAATAGGCGCATTTATCCGCCAAAAAATTAAATGGTATAAACTCAAGTTTTTTTCATAGTATCTCTCTTTCTTAATATAGGAAAATGAAAACCTTCATTTATTATTCTGGTTATAGCCTCAAGCACAAGCTTGGGGCTTTTTTTTTATTGTTTATGTTTTTTCAAAGCATTTAAAACCTTGTCTAAAATAGGTACAAACTCCGGGTTAACACGTCGATAATATGAAGTTGTAGGTTCTTTTTTAGTTCCTTGTGGGCGACCTGCCCCCTCACGTTTTCCGCCTCTAGTCATACAAATATCTCCCGAAATCATGATTAGATGTTCTTCTAATAGAATAACCGTTGTTTTTTAAATAGTCCTCAACTTCAGAGTCAAAAGTGGTAATATCATCACCACATTCATGAACATAGTTTAAGATTGTGTTAATATCCTCGAAAATGTATTCAGGCAATTCCCCACGTTTGTATAATTTGGTTTCAGTAAACATTTTGCCGTCTTCAAAAATAATGTAAAGTCCGTTGAATTCTTTTTCTGCTTCTGTATTCTTATCAACAACAAGCTCCCATTCGTTTTCATTTTCTGCTAAAAAATAATTGTTTAATTCAATCATAATTTTTGCCTCCATTTGTTAACTGCTTACATTTATATTATAACACATTATTAGATAAATTGCAAGCATTTAATCAATAAATCATACAAAAGATTTACATTTTGTTACAAAGCAATTTTTCTTTAACCTTGAAAAATTCCGGCGGTGGTGCTACTGCGTTGTTTTTTGCAAATTCTAAATCCTGAAGAACTTTTTTTGTATTGTTGAGCATTGCTTGCGAATTTGTTTGAATCCGTTTGTATTCAGCGATAATTTTTTTAGCGCTTCCATTGTTTTTGAGTGTGTTAATATAGGCATTTACATTTTTTGCATTGTGTTTTTGCGCATATTCTTTGAGAATTTTGAAATCTTCAACTTTTAGAGGTTCTTTAATCTCTTCCATGGTTGGTTCATGTTCATGATGTGACAAATTGTCATTTGTTGGTGAAATTTTTTCATCCATTTGTGACATATTTTCAGGTTGTAAAACATTCTCATTTTGGGAAGGCTCTCCAATGATTTTAGAAGTGAATACGTAGCGGTTAGATAAATTGCCTTCAATAATAATTAAACCCTCTTTAACGAGCTCCTGAATTGCTCTAACAACTGAACGCTCTGAACATCCGATAACGTTTGCAATAGTCTTTTGTTTTGGAAATACATATTTGTTTTTGGGGTTGTAACAAGCGGTTAAATACCACAATACATTTTTTGCAGTTGCTCCGATGTTAAAATATTTCAAATTGTTAAGCGTTTTTTGTGTAAGTTCAAACGCTGAAATGCCATGTACGGCATGCTTTTTCATGGTTTGCATAATTCTCTCTCCCTAATCTTTGCAAAATACACTTGCCCCACTGAGTGAATTGTGCTACCATGATATAGGATTTTAATTTATTAAGGTATTGGTAGCTTTCACTTTGTGAAGGCTTTTTTATTATAAAATTTTTGTAACAAACGCATGCTTGCTACTTGATACATGATAGCTTTCATGGCAAAATCATGTCAAGGATATTTTACAAAAATTAATGAAGGTAGAGAAATATGGGTAGATATAAAATTTCTGAACTTGCACAATTGTGGGGTTGTTCTGTTCCAACGGTTCACAAGAGGGTAGAAAAAGAGGGTTATAAAACAATTCAAGCTCTTGATGAGCAAAATAAAATGGTTAAATACGTTATTATAGATGAAGTTGAAAACAATGTTAATAACGTTGAAAACCATAACAAAAATGATGATGTTATAGATGTTGAACCAATTTCCGATAGTTCAGCTAATAAATTTGTCGAAGCTATTATGACATTAACTCATGAACACGAAAAAATCATCGAACGGAAAAACAATGAACTTGTACAGTATAAAGCAAGTGCATTGTTATTAGAAGATAAGAAGTATTCAGAAGGGCTTTTAATAGAAAATAATAAGGAATTGCAACAAAAAAACCGGGAACTTGAGCGAGAACAAAAAAACTTGCAAAAAGTAAACGAATATTTAAAATACGCCATTTTTGCAAGTATTGTTATAATAGTGGGGTTATTAGTGTTTTTTATTCGCTAATTCTGATTATTGTTACCTCCCAATTTAATATTTATGCTTAAATTACTTGTATATATAATCCGAAATTCTTTAAAGAATATGCCTAAAATATATATGACCAAATCAATTAAAATTACGCAAGGAATAATTAAAATCCACAATATAGTTAATTTTAGATCCTGTAATAAATTTTTAATTTTCATTTATACCTCCAATAAAAGGTTTAAAAGCGGTTTTAATCATCTCAATGCTTGCTAAATCGTCAATCATTCCGATTTTAACATATTCATTGCTAAACGGTGTTTTTGAGCATAACAAACTGTATTTTTTATTTTTCCCAATTTTTGTAATCCAAAATTTATAACCTGTTTCAAGTTCAAATTGCATTAAATACCTCTCTTCCAAAAATAAACTAGTGCCAAAGCATTTTTAAAAATTCCCATTTCGTTATTATTTTTATCAAGAAATTTATAACCTTTTCGCAAAAATTCAATATCTACACCTTTGACACATAATAAATAATCGTGCCAGTATGCCGTTTCAGTTCTCGCAGGAATTAACATAGCTATACGTTTACCTTTATTCATTTCCTCATGTGCTTTTATAATCCATTTTTTGCACTCGTTGAATGGTGGATTACACCAGTTGTATTTCCCCCATTCAGCCTTTAATCCATCTATTTCACCATTTTTAAAATATTGATATGCCGGAATATTCTCATCTGAACAACATACATCACAATCGAATTTATCAAGTCCCCAATACTCTAATGCTTTATTATATAGCACTGGAGGAGTTTTATAATCGTTTTCTGTATAATTATAATTATATTTCATTTTACCACCCTTTCTGTATAGTTTTTACACACAAATAAATTTGTGTATAATTTTCTCTTGATTTTTACTTACAATTTCTAGAAATAAGATTGCTTGCTCTCTTATCCCTTTTCCTTTCGGTTTTTGTTCCTTCACGCCCTGCAAAATATAATCTTCGTCCACGTTCTGCCATTTGTTTTGCTTTTCTGATTCTGTCGTTTTCTTCAACTTTTAAATCTTCTTCATACCATTCAATCGGAACTTCACCAGTCCATACAATTGTATCTGATATTTGTTGTTTATCGACCGCAAAAAGATTTGTTCCGAGCGTGAAAGTACCATCATAACCTATTTTAGCGATATTATATCGACTTAAAATTACATACTTGTCATATCCTGATTTTTCTACTGCTTCTACTGTTACATCCATTGTTTATTTCCTTTCCACAATATCTACAATAATTTGAAGGTTTACAACCTTCTATATACCATACATTATGTATTCCTAATTTGCATAAAATTTTATTCATTAGGGATACAGGCTTTAATAAAATTTTCATTTCACCACCCTTTCTGTGAAATTTATTGCGAAATTATCGTTGCTAACATCTTCGATATAGTATAAAAACACTGCGTGATATTCAATCAAGCTTTTAAATGTTATTAACGAATGTGCATAATCACGTCTATAACGCATTATTGGCAATACTTCATCCATATAGTTATTAAGGTTTATAACCTTTTTATTTTCTTCCTTTATTAAAAGTGCATCTTTAGCAAGTTTTTTAATTTGTTTAGTTGGGTTCATAATATCATCCCAACGCTTTAACGTATCGCCAATTGCCTTTGCGGTTTCTCGCAAATCTTGACTTGTAAAATCAAGCTCATAGCTGTAATCCTTTGATTTACGTGTCATGTGTAAGTGAAGTTCTTTAAACAGCGAATCACACAACATTCTTGCACGTCCTAATTCGTTATATTTTTTCTGCTCCAATATGTCACGAAGCTCGCATATCCTATCTAATAATTTTGTCATCTCTCTTTCCTTTTAAATTTAATTTATACTTATTTTGATGTGCATATAGCACCACACAAATATATCAGTCAATTTCCACGTCGCTAATAAAAATATAATTGTTAAAATGATAAAATTTAACGCCTTCATCTATTCAACCTCCTGTATGTCTAAAAGTTGTAGATTTCTTGTGCAAACTTATCAACCCAAAGCATATAATCTACTCCTTTTTCATGCTCTCCTTTACACTTCTCTACAATCTGCTTTAATAAGCAATCAGTAATATTTTGACAATCGGTCATATTTTCATCCCATCAAGAGTTTCATCTTCTGAATAATATGGACAATTCTTTATAATGTATTTATTCATTCCAATATCTCCTTTATTTGTTGCTTTTGTTTTTCTGTTAAATCCTCCCAAAGTTTATTAATAAGTTTAGCTAACGTTTCTTCAAATGAGCCTGTTTCAATGTCATAATAAAAATTTCCTATAGTATCGCTTAACCACTTAATCAGTTCTAACTGTTTCTCTGCGGTAAATGGTGGGTATTCGTAAACTTCTTTCATTTTATCTCTAAAAAAGCAAGAAGAACATTCTTTATCTCTCTCGTCAGAACTAACAGGGCAACAACGCATAGAACTTCTTCCTATATGGCATTCAAAGTAAACAAGATGTTTTTCAACATTAGCATTCTCATATAATTTAGTTATTTCATTCATTAGTTATCCTCCTGTAATATTTCTAATATTTCGAAATCTTCACAAGGCTTTTCGTCATTAAGGATTACGCAGTGTTTGTTACAAACTCCGTAAAATGTTTCTATATCGAAGTATATACAATTTGTGCAATCTTTCTTTATTTCGTTCATTCTTCCTCACTTACTACAACTAAATCAATTAAATCTTTATCTATCGTATTAAATAAAGTTTGGTCTTTAAATTTATAAGGCGCTCCGCCTGATACTCTTATAAAACCTTTTGTCTCTTTCAGTTGTGCCATAACATATTCATCATCTTTTAGTTCTATTTTGGGGAAGTATTTCCTTCCATCTTTGCCGGTTTTCGCTTCTATAACTTTTACTATATTCATTCTTTTTTTTAATTTGTTAATTTCATCAATGTTTTCCATTATTTTGTCTTTTTCCCTCCATTTTTTCTTTTATTACGTTATCAAGTCGAACTATATTTATATTTGTTAGCGTAATATCTGCATGTTCACTTCTTAATTTTTTTTGGTTCAACCGTAGATTTTCATTTTTGCTTATACATGCCAAATTGCTTGGCTCAAAGTTTCTTTGATTACCGTCCAAAAAAATAATTACACTATCTTTAGGAATTTTATTTCCTGTTTCTTTTTCCCAAATATAACGCTGCTTATATTGCCATTTATTAGGCTCTGCAATTTTAATTTGGATTAAATTATCTTTAGGATTTACTCTTTCGCTTCCAATTGGTCTATGATAATGTGGGATATTTCCTTTTTTAAACATTGTACTTTTAATTTTTTCGTAAGTTTCCCGGGATAGTTTTTTCCCTTTATTACTCGGAACATGACCTTTTTTGAATTGCCCAGTTAAGCCGCTTGATAATTTATTATTAGCCTTATATGCTTTGAGCGTTTTTAAACTAAAAAGATTATTAAACTTATCGTTTACTAATTTAAGAAGCTCTTTATTTGACAAGCCTTTAACTTTTTTTGCGATAAAATCATAATGTTCTTGTGTATATTTATTCATTTTTATCAGCTCCTAAAAGCAATTGAAAAGCTTTTTTTTGCACCACTCCATTATCAGCAGCAACTTTTATCGCATCTAGTTGTAATTGAGCAGTTTCGATTATTGTTTTAGAAATTTTTGAAATCGTTTCTGCTTTTGATATTTGTTGCGATAACTGTTCTTGAGTTAAATCATCATCATTTAATTTTTCGATTTGCTCAAATAAATAATTATTCAAATCAATCAATTTATTTTTCATTTTTTCTCCTTGTTATACTTAACTTTTCTTAACATTTTATAACTATTTGATATATTCAAATAATGTGTATTATGTAAAGTTATGTTAAGTTATCAATTTTATCTAATACTATATCCCATTCGATTTCAACCCGTTGCCTGGGTTTTATAATGCTGTCAACTCGTAAAATGTAAATGTTGGTTAATTCTTTTTTGGCGATCCGTTCCGCTTCTTCTCGTGCAGCGTGCCAACTGTGATGGATTCTTTTAGGTTTGTTACCTTTCGGGTTGTAAATTAAATAATTTCCTTCCATTATTCCTCCAAACTTTTTTCATAATTATTTTCAATCATTTTTTTTATTCTCAAATACTCGTTGTAAACCTGTTTTTTTTCTTCGTCTGTTAATTTCTCAAATTCTTCTTTTGTCATCTTATAAACCTCTTAACAAATTTTAAAACTAATAGTTTTCTTTTTGGTCATAATGTCGCAAATCTCTTTAGCAAGCTGTTTATCTCTGCGAAAAATGAATGTGTAAACTTTATATTTTTCAACCGGATTTAAAGCTTTATAACATTGTTTAAAAACCTCTTTATGACGTTTAATAAGGTTTTTAAAGTATTTATAACATTGAATTTCTGCTTGTGTTTTTTCTAAGCTTTTAATTGCTGTGTTAATCACTTTTTAGCCTCCTTCATTTGTTTTATAAATTCTTCCTTCGTTATTCTTCCTTCAATGTATTTCTGTGTGATTTCTGCCTTAGTTGGTAGCTGTAAACCTTGGAAAAACTTCAAGATGTCGTTATCATTCATATTTTTCTGCATTTTCTAACCTCGTTTTTAACCTTTCAATCTTTTTTCTGCGCATTTCTACAACCTCATTTGAGCAGTTAAAAATCAAACAAAGCTGTTGCATCATAATTTCCACATCCGCAATTTCTTCTACTATTTGCTCGTGATTGTCAAATCCTCGTTTGTCTTTTATGAGTTCTTTTGTAAGTTCTGCCATTTCCTCAATCGCAATATAAACTTGCTTTTCTTTCCCAAATCGTCTGATAGCCTTTTTTACAACTTTGTATTGTTCAAATTCGCCCCAAAATAAATCATTTAGCATTCTCCATTCCTCCATTTTTTCAAACGTATTTGAATTAGTTTATCCATAATATTTTTTTTCAATTTTTCATAAAAAGAATGTTCTTCGTCGGTTAAGCTTAGTTGTGATTTAAGCTTAAAGTATTCATTCGTCGCGCTTATTTCGCGTCTATTTTCATCTGCATAATGTCTTTTTTTACTCACCGTTTTTTCCCCTTCTCAGTTTCGGTCCTTTTTAGCTCTCCATAAATTGAATGTTTTTAATTGCTTTGCCTTCTTTTCTGAATTTGTTTCGTAGTCCGATTTCAACCTCTTCAAGTGTTCTCCCTCTTGTTTCCCAAAGAACAAATGAGTAGCTTATGTTGTTATCGAATGTGATAACAAGGTTTGTTCCGTCAAGTGGGTTTGCTCCGTTATAGTGCAATTTGCACATTGGGAATTTAGCTTTAAACCATTTCGGAGCCGGTAAATATCGGGTTTCTGCTTCATTTACGACAAGTGTGTAAAGTTTTTGCCAATCAACCTGGTAATTGACCGTAAAAGCTAAATCATAAGCTTTTATTAGCGCCTCATCTTTGCATCTAAAAAAAGCAAAGATTTCTGTTATAAATTCGTTTCTAGTCATAAATACAACCCTCCGCACGTTTACGTGCCATTGCTTTTTCGTACCAATCATTCAAAGCAGGACTACACTTGTTTTTTTCTTGCCTGTTATCATACATCCCGTTCAAAACGTTGGTGTAATTGTTTTCTTTTAGCAACCATCCGCCATTGGGTGTAAAGTTTTCAAAATCAAAATTGATGTTCTTTACTTTCAGGAATGCCGTTGTTATTGTGTCCATAAACTCGGGTATTTCGGAATTAAGTTCCATAATTTTCATTCGCTGTTGTGCTGTTAAGTATGGTTTATTGCCTAAAATCCGTTCATGTTCACTTTTGAATTTTTCAACAATCGGATTGTCAATGAATGGATCGGATTTTTTTTGTTTTTCTTCCGGTTGTTTTTTTTCTAAAAAAGAAACATTTTCATTTTCATTAACATTAACATTTTCATTTACATTAGCATTTACATTTTCATTAGGTTTTTTATTTTCTTCATTTTTTAAAACCACTGGTTTTTTATTTTCAAAACCACTGGTTTTAATATTTTCTTTTTTTGGTCTCCCACCTTTTTTTCCGTCCTCGTAACGTTTGTTATTTGCAATTATTTGCGGTTTTATCAACGCAAAAATAGCTTTTGCAACACCGGTTATATTTTGGGGTTCTTCATTTTTTAAAGCAAAATTTGAAATTGCTTTAAAAATTTTCAATTGCGTATCATCGTCTAATTCTTCTATTGCTTCTAAAAAACTTGCATAAAATACAAAACTTTCTTTCACTGTTTTCTCCTCATGTTAGAAACCCCGTTTAAAACGGGATTTCATCGTTATCAAATTGTACTATATCGTCGGTTTGTGCATCTTGTTTGTACATATCAAGTGCAGCGTAAGGCTTATCGGTTTCTTTTGCTCGCAAAATATCAAAATTGATATAGCCTCTATCATTTATCGGATTTTCTGAAAAATCCTCTAATTTAATACCAACTTTTATAATCTCACCGTATTTTGTTGTAACGGTTTTAAGATTTACACCTTTGGCAAATTCTACCATTTTTTTCTCCTTTACTTGTTAATTTTGAAATCTAATTTTTTATTTGTTTTAGTTGTATAAAATTTATTAAACAACTCCGGTTCAGCTTCTTTGAATGCTTTTTGGTCGAAGGCGGTTCGTTGTGTTTCTTTCCAACCGAAAGAATAAACACCATAATCCATACTATCAACATTAGCTTGTTCTAAAACTGCAATCAGTTGTAATTCTCGCTTTTCAATTTCTTTATCAATATTGTTAAGTTCAAATTTTAACTTTGCTTTTTCATCCTTTAAAGCATCCATTTCGGAAGTTATCAAATCCAAATCAATCGTTACTTTAGGCAATTTTAGCCTCCTTCGCTTTTAATTCGTTCCATACTTTCAAATATGCTTGCTTGAAGTTTTCAAGGTTATTAACCTTGCTTTCATACTGTTTATAATACATTTTTGCATTGTTAGCAGTATCGCAAGCCTTTAAACCTTCGTAAATATCAGTATCATCACTAACAGGCTTTTCCGGTTGTTTTTCTTCTTTGATATCACCGGCTTTGCTGTCGAACATATCGCTCTCAACTATTTCAAGCGCGTTCAAGTATAAATAACGTCTACAATATGTATTTAAACCGCCTAATGCTTGTATTGCCGTACAGCCTTTTACCGGGCATTCAGCGGTTGGAATTGTAAATGTAATTCGTTCTTCTAGGTTTTCGCTATTCAAAATTGTTAATTCTGCGGTGTTCTCTAGCAGATTGAAATGTGAGCAAATTTTTAGATCTGCAAATATTTCGTTAACAGCCGGGATAAAGTCGCTTAATTCGTAATATTTGAACTTTGCGAATTTATTTTCTCCACTTTTTTTAAGGTTCTTTTTTTGTAATAAAACCCTTGCTTTTTGCAGTTTTTCGTAAATATTACAAGTGATTTTTTCTACCATGCTAACCTCCATTTTTGTTAATTAAGTAAATCAATTCATTTATATTCTTTTTGTTTTCAATAAATTCAAAGTTTTCTATTAAAAACCGTTTTAAATCTTTTAAAGTTTTGATATTTTCCATCATTTCAACGCAATCACCGAACGGTTCAAGGCTTTCGATGTTTATAACATCTTTAATATCAATATCAATGTTAAACCCGTTGTATTGATATTCATAATGCGTTCTATAATCGCTATAATCAAAGCTTAAATCTGTTTTGTTTAGAATGTATTCAATTTGCATTTTTAAATCCTTTTTTAAAAAAAAGAGAGAGTTGAAATAAGGAATATGGTAGAAACTCTCTCATCTCTAGTTAGTTTTATATAGGTACATATTATATAATTCTGCAATATACAACTAATATAACAACCGCCAGTATTGCCACTGTTGAAATGTTGGCAATGCGGTTAATCATCATCAGATTGTATCTAAGTTCTAATTGCTCTTTGTATTTTTGTTGATTTAATTTGTAAAATTCCATAATTTGTGCCTCCTTTATAAGTTCTTATG
>Ga0326512_10000999_pt1 | contig 23091 bp, 18 predicted proteins | sample 1_2617_0518_D_FD_203652 | JGI IMG/M metagenome (GOLD analysis project Ga0326512, IMG submission 203652) | Bovine rumen microbial communities from UC Davis, California, United States - 1_2617_0518 | ecosystem: Host-associated > Mammals > Digestive system > Stomach > Rumen | place: USA...
CAATTTTGAGTTTAAAGTAAATCGGCTAAAAAGACAAGAGTAAATATATGTTACAATTTCTTTACGAATTTGTCACTTCTCGCCACCCTGCAGGATAATCAGCTGGTGACCAAACATTGCCGTCAATGGTGCTTTCGTAGATTTTGCCGTTAAATGTGACCCTGTCGCCGGTCATGTACGGGTTCGTAGAATCAGGCTGTTCCCACTCCCCAATATCTGTGCCTTCCTGACCAGCAAGGATTTTCGCAAACAGCGAGGGAGCGGCTTCGGGTGTCCATCCCGCCTGACTGCTGTGTGCCTGTAAAACCTTATACAAAGCACCGTTGTACATTACCCTTTTGCCGGTATCATAGAAAACATCGTTTCCGCTCCACTCTGCAAATAGCAAAGGCATTTCCATAGCCTGTTCATCGTCAAGGGTATCGGCAAGCGTGTCTATAGTTGAGCGCAGTTCTGCCGCCTTTGCCACATCCGCACCGCCGAGCAGAATCTTTCCTGCTTTTGCAAGCCTGTCCTCTTCATACACGCCCCTGTAATAGAAGTGTCCCGTATACGTTCCGTCACCGTTTGCAACAGCCTGAAAACCCTGTAACGTGATAGCGGTGATTTCCTGCTGTTTGCCGTTATCATCAGCAAGTGTAACGGCAGAAAGGTTTTCCGCGGTCATTGTATCGGCAGTCTGTGCAATTTCGCTGATGCTCTGGAATGTACCGATGAAATCCTCATGCTCTGCGGAAGTGAGCGAAATTGTAGTGCCATTTTTAAGCGTTAAAGTGTACATGCTTAACTCCTTTATTTGTTGCCCCTCTCCACCTTTTTAGATGGAGAGGGTTTGTTATTAAGTACAGAAGCCGAGAGCCACGCCATAGGCGTTGTTCGCAACGTAGTTGCTCGAGCCGCCATTGCTGTTCACATAGCGGAAATTGTTCGTGACGTACGCAGAACGCAACCACCAGACCTTCGCGGAGCCATTCCTCTTTTTGATTCGGGATGCGCCGCTAGTGAACTTACCGCTATACACTGCACCTGTGGTCTCATAATCAGTGCCAAAACCAACCTCATGGTTGGAAGGAATCCAAACATCATCCGTAGTGGTCTGACCGTTTTTAACGAGTGCACCGCCTGTGTAAGTAGACTGAATCTTCGTAACAGGTACAATCGCATCCCTGACAGTCTGCGGAATAAGAGGTTTAATAGTGGTCTTGAGATAATCCCTCATGTCGCTGTGTTCCCAACCACCTGCGGTATAAGCGGTTTCGCCGTCAACGGTTTTGGAAGAGGCGTTCATGACGTGCGTGGTATTCAGTTGGTCTTTACTAATCCACGTAATCTTCGCCTTCCCACTGCCATCAGCCTTATCATCTTCATCAAAAGCGACTATCTGCATGTTCACAGTGCCTTCACTACCAAAATCAAGCGGCTTGTAGTTACCAATCTTGTATTTGGTCTTATAAGTGTCCGCATCAATACTTGCAATGATGGTATCCCAAGAATCAGTAATCTCTACGTCCTCAACAGGACTGCCGAATTGCGCATAGCAGGATGTATCGCCCTGAATGTTTGTCGGTGCAGGTTGCCAACCTTCGAAGGGATAGTCCTCTGCACTGCCATCGGGGGATACGGGTGTTGTGCCGTCATAAGTAGTTGAACCGCCGTAGGGAACGCCTGTATCAGTTTCCAGAAGAGTAGACCCGTTGTAGAAGCGGACTGTGTATGTCCTTGCCTGTGCAGTGTAGGCGGCATAAATGGTTCTGTCGGCTATAACATCCGTCTGTGCGTCTGCGTCCGCTGTAGTGGAGTTCATGCTCTTGCTCCATCCGACAAATGTAAATGTGTTTGCGGCTGTTGCAGGTCTTGTCGGGTTTGCAGGCGGTGTATCCTGCGGAACACCATCAAGGCATGTTACAGCTTTGTAAACGGTTGCGCCGTCATAAGAAGCATAGGTGAGCACGCTTGATACATGGTCGGCGGCTATAGTTATGTACGGATACCTTGCATTATATTCGGCAATTTCTGCACCTGTTAATGATGCCGTGTGGATTTCGCCGGATACCTGCGCAGTATCATAATCGTGGTACATCCATTCGCCCGAAGCGTTCTTTTCTCGTGATACGCCTCTCATGGTGTCCAAGAGGTCAAGGAAGGAGTCAATGGCTGTTGCATCCTGCAATTCAAGATATAAGCCTTGGATATTGACCTGAGAATTTGCCGGAATCGTATTGAGGATTGTCACAGGATTGACCACTGTTGCGTCCATGTTGGAGAGCATGAGCCTTGATACATTCGAAAAATCGGGGCAAACAAATTCTGTCAGCTTATTAAGGTTAATAAGCGTCAAGGTTGTGATTGTACTCGGCAGGTGCAACTTCTGCACGGATGCGCCGTCTGCAAGGTCACAGCCGGTGATTGCAGTGCCGTCAAAGTATGCTTCTTTCAGGCGTGGCGAGCCTTCGAGGTTTACAGTGATTGCAAGGTTCGGGCAGTTGCGCACATCAATGTACTCAAGCAGTGCAGAGTTCCGTACATCAAGTGCTTTCAGATTTGCATTGCTGTAAGTCGGAGAAGAATCGCCGATTTTGAGTCTTTGCAATCTTGTTGCCCTTGAAAAATCAAATTCATTTCCATAAAACACAGATAAATCGCCAACATCTGTAATCAGGTCAGCAGAGTAAATCCATGTCTCCATTTCTGTTACACCTGTTTCAGCAATATATGGAAATTCTGCTACTTCTCCAGCATTTTTTCTAAGAAGTGTAGGTGTAGAACCGCCACCAAACCGTACAGCGATATAAAGGTCTATAGCCGCTTTAAGGCGAAGTGTACCACTGTTAAACACACGCATAGAAATTACTGAATTAACTGCATCACCAGTAACATATTTACTATCCATATATCGAAAACGGTTTGTTAACCACCATTTTCTCTGCTCCTCTTTATTACCTTGGAGCATAGTCAAATAACGGTCTGTACGAATAAGATTACCATGCTCATCGGTAGTAACTGGGTCAATAAGTGGTATAAGGTGTTTATAATTTTGGTCTTCATTGTAAATAGCTTCGCACCATTGTCCTTGGTGTTCATGCGCACGCTGTATGAGAGTTTGTGCGCTCCACATACCGCTTGTACGAAGTTCTCTATACATTTGTGCAATCTCTCCACGAAAGGCATCTCTGAGATTGCACCAAAGTACAGAATCTTGCGCATTAAATACAGGAGCATCCGTCCCGCCACTATCTCCACCGCTGATAATAGACGATACAGTATCAGTATCCTCTAACGAATAGCCAAACATAAGTACACCTGAATTGTTTGTGCCCAATGCGGTGTCCATATCATATGGTTGAAATGTTGCTTTACGTCTTATAGCCATAGCCCCTCCTCACGATACAGCAGTGCCGTTGAATCCAATAAACATATTTTTAGCTCTGCTATCAATCATCGTGAATTGCTCTGTAAAGAGGTAGTAAAAAATTGCTGATTGTAATTCTGCATATTGTCCAAATTCCGCTCGGAACTTTGTTAAACGATAAGCAGGGGTATCTTTAGTAAATGTAATGTCATATACTTTACTATTGCCTTCAGTACGTTCAACTACAGTAAAACTTGTATCTCCAAGATAACTTGATATTGTTGTAGTTGTGTTCATAGTATAAGTAATGGGCGATAGTAAATTATCTCCAGTTGCTTCATCTCTCCATGTAGATTTTACCCATGTAAGAAGTGTGTTTAGTTGGTCAATATCTCTATATGTGTCTGACGGGAATCTTGCTTCAAAGTCATCATACCAAGTTGGATAGTATTCCTGCTTCTGTTCATCCCATGATTGAGATGTGAAGTCGTTGTCTTGGAATTTGACGTTTGAAGAGTTGTTGCGTTCCCATTCCCACGATTCGAGCGTATTATCATCACCATAGCCATATGGTGCAGGCGCACGTTTTGGCAGGTTAAAGTTATATTTTCCGATAAATTGTGTTACACCTGTATCAGTATTATGCCAGAATACAACAACAGGAATACCTTCAATACCCCATCTTACTTTGTCATTAGCCATCATTTCAGGTGTCTTATACGGACATGTATCATTGTAGAACATCGTAAGTCCTGTGTTGTTCCAGCTTTCAATGGATGCAACGTCCGCTTTAAGAACAAATCGGTTAAATGGAATAGAACCTGTTCTCAACGCATAAGAAGATACTGTGCCGTTCGGAGTAACAAATCCATTCTTGAACTTCATATCAAGATTCTTAACATAGTAAACCGAAGAAGATGTTCCTTGTCCATCAATTTCGCAACCATCAAAAGTAAAAGAACGAGAGGGGTACATAGCATTTGTATAACTGCCAAATACTGTCTTTTTGTCCCCCTTAAACTGCGGAAGTTCGGGACACTCTATAATAAAGTAAGGCAAACTTGCTGGAATATTTGCTGTAGTGATTGCGCCTCTTGCATCGTAAACATTGTTACGAGTGTACCTTTCAAGCATGAGCGAGCCTACTTGTGTATCCGCTATCCAGTTATCAAGTATCTGTTGACGATTAAGGTCGCTGTCATATACTCTGATATTATAAATATCTATTCCACAATCATCTGAGCCAATAGTAATGTTGACTGGATTAAGTTGAGAGAATCTTTCACCAGATGCATATTGAATAGCCCTTGACATAATGCCGTTGATATATACCAAGATAAGCCTGTTCTCTGATTGTTTCTCAACTACGATAGACAGACGAATATGCTCATTGTCCTTGTATAATGTACTTATACTTGTTTGTGCGCCTGAAAATTCTACCATCTGTGGTGTTACTTTAAGACCTATATTATCAGCAAGACACGATAATAATGTAGCATTGTAATTAATAACATCACGAGTTGCAAACTCAATTTCAATAGTTTTACCAGACGCTTTAAAATCTTCTCCAAATAGTTTATAAGGAATTATAACTCTTGCTTCATCATTTAACCGAAGAACTGTAATATTATCTTCGTCAGTTTGCCAACCATCAAGCCTCCATGTAAAACCAGAAAATTCTGCTGTAATAGAACCATTCTGCCATATTTCTGGATGTGCTTCGTTATTACTACGACCTTGCGCATTAAGATATAATACTAAATCTTGTGTTTCTGCTTCAACATTAATAGTGGACTCGGTAACTGTAAATGTAATAGTTTTAGATACATTACCGCTTTCAATGGTAATACTCTCTTCACCTACTTCATTTGCTTTTATTGTATAACTCTGTTCTGTACGGTCAACAGTCTGAGTGGATATAAGTATATTTCCTTTATAGATATTTATTTCAGAAGTAAGGGATGCTGGATTATATACTGTATATGGTATTGCGACCGATGTATATTGTGCAATTTCTGTTGTATTAAATGAAGAAATAATGACTACCGTATTATTAAGCGGTTCAAGATAAATAAACTCATAATACAGTGTATTTGAACGAACTACTTCACCATTAATATTTGCAGTAAAATATGCAGTGAGTGAGTGCCCACCGTGGCGCTGTGCAGGTATGCTGAGCGAAATCTGCCTGTTAGAAAGGCTCGTTGTCTGTGTGGCAACTTCTGTGCCGTCTATCAGTACATGAATTGTTTTATCAACACTTCCGACTGGCGTGCAGGGAAATGCAAACGCACCTGTATACGGTTGTGTTGTGTCGAAGGTAGAGGAAATGGAAAGCGCAACGGATGTGACTGTGAAGGTAGTTGTTTTACCTTGGTCATAGCTGTCAGAAATCCTCACTTTAACTTTGTTGTTGCCAGACGCAAGATACGGCGCAAGGTCAACAGACACATTACCCTGCGCAATCTGCATTGATGCACGCACAACGTCATTAACCGTGATTCGCATTGTGCCGTCACCTGTCGGCATTTCGTCCTCAATGGATGACCATGTAAAACTAACTGGGCACGCTGAACCCTCTGCAATAGTTTTAGAAAGCCATCCAGAAGTATTTTCAACGGTAAGCACTGCGGCAATAACATCACCGCCGCCTCCACCACCCCCACCGGCAAGCGGGATACCATTTTCAGAGCGTACTCCCTTGTACGTTGGGTAAACATAGTATGTGTCGGGGTCTTGCTCTAAGCCCAAATCATCCGGATCAATGGATACATCGTTGAGCGCCGCTTTCACCTTTTGCATCTCATTGTCGAGGTAGCCCATGTGGTTTTCTGCGTTATTAGCGGTGGATAACGCTTCTGCCGCAGTTCTATCCGCTTCTGTAGTAATAGCAACTATTTGGTTTGCTTTAGCGTCAATTATGTCAATCTTTTCTTGATAATCTTCCGCTATTTCATTAAGAGCTTGTGTTTTGTTATTAGCTATAGCTGTTTGTGCAGAAGCCGTTTCCTGTTCAATAGTTTGTTTGGCAGAATTCATTGATGCTTGTGCTTCTGCGGCAGATGCACTGGCACTATCAGCAGAAGCAGATGCCTCATTAGCCTTAGCCAAAGTGTTTTGATAAACAATTTGAATATTACTACCTTGTTGTTGTACAGCCTCAAGAATAGCTTCTGCGGCACTATTATAATCAGTAAGTTCTACAGTAGAAACAAGTCTAATAACTGTACCAGTTGTAGTACAAATATATACAGCTTTGCCATCAGTTGAATTTGGGTCACCACTCTGAACGATAGCAAATTCGCCAGGCTTCATTTTTGTGGGGTCAAAGTTAGTATATGCTCCCCGTCTATTTTGAATTGCCATAATCTCACCTCGTTATGTTTATTATAGCACGTTCTAACTTTTCAAGTCTACTCTTTAAATCTTCTATTTCCGCTTCTTGGTCTTTTATCTTTTTATCTTGTTCTTGTATAAGAGCCAACATGCCAGGGATGATTCTTCTTTCATCCCACGATTCAATTTCTCCAGTTTCTTGGTCATGAATGACAGCGGATGGATAAATCTTAGCAACATCTTCTGCGATAATACCAGGAATTACTTTTCCTTTCATATCTGCATATTGAAGATTATGGTCATCATTCCATTCAAATTCTACAATAGGAAGTTCAAGTAACTTATGAGCATCACGGTCAGCAGAAAGCTGTTTTATGTTATGCTTATAGCGAATAGAGGAAGATGAACTCATCTGTATTGTTGCGTCATTATACTTTAAACTACTGGATGTACCAATTAATTTTGATTGTCCAGTAAGTGAAAATCCTGGTGTTCGTTGTTCTTCGGCTGTGGATGACGCTGGATTCCCAAGTTGTATCTTTCGTGTGCCAGACCCCGGTATATGTATATCTATAAGATAAGTTTGCTGTGCAGTGTTGTAACCATTTGTTACATAAAATCTGGACCTTGTCACACTTACAACTTCACTTGTAATATTTGCATTTTTTACTGTAGAATCTTGTACAGTTGATGAGTCAATATTAGCATTTGTGGCAGTTAAAGCATTTATGGTCGAAGTGTTAGTAAATGAAACATTTGCACCTTGTGCTACACCCAAGTTGCCATAAATATTAGCGATACCAGTAACTGTTAATTTATTTAAATATAGTGCATTATTTCCAGGATAATTTGATGCGTTAAAAGCAAGTCCGTCATCTCTAAGAATAAGTGTTCCAGTACTTAACATGTAGAAAGCATAATTATTTGCACTGGCTGATTTATCAATAGCACCAGTACCAAAATCTATCATTTTTTTCCAATAGTTTTGCGTATAAATTTGCTCTTCTACATTCGTGTTATCTGGAAATATCGCATATTGTGTTAAAATCTTGTCATTATTATTTAGATATTTTATAGCAAATCCATATTTTGTTAACCACTTAACTACACCTTCTACTTGATAATACTGTAACCAATCAACAACACCTATTCCACCAAATACCGTATTATTGCCATCCATAGCAATAAAATTGCCTTGTATAGACAGACCATCACTATCTATATGTCCGATAAGACTATTATTTGCATCATAAACATTTAAAATACCATTAGTATTATTACTACCGCCTAATGATAATGTTCCGCCATGAGCATAATCAAAGAATAAGTCCACAGTAGAAATTATATTTGCAAGCCAAGTGCCATCAAAAGTTGCACCATACCAAGTTGTAGTAGCATCATTTCCAGTATAATTACCAGTCATTGCAATTCCAGCTGTACTTAATTTTAGCACAACTTTAGAATCTGCAAGTAGTGGTTTATCATGTCCGTATATTATTTCACTTGAACCTGTAGCTACTCTTGTAAAATATAATCCTTTACCATTTACAATTTGTTCTTGAAAATCTTCTTCAAGTTGTTCTCGTAATGTTTTTTCTCTATTTAATTGGCGTTGAGATTTTATAAGAGCCTTTGTTATTGCTGACATTCTGGAGGAACTGTTTTTACCTACACTTTCAGCACCACAAACAATTTCTTGTGGTGTTGTAGGATTAAAGCTAACTCTTGTAATAAGAACATTATGCTGAGTGCCTTTTGTATCCCAAACATAAGCTATATCACCAGCTTCAATAGTAGGGTCGCTTGGATGCGATACATTACAAGGTCTAAATTGTAATCCGATTAACTGCGGCGCAAGAAAATTAAGAACACTTGTATAGTTATCAGCAGTAATAAAAGGATTATCTTTAATTTCTATTACATAATCGTCTGTTCCTCTAAGTTGTGTTTCAGACGTATTAGAACCATCTGTTTCTACATCATAAGTTACTTGTATACCAGTAATAACAACATCGTCTACAGCAATGTTTTGGGAATTAAGTGTTTGTATATAATGAATACCAGTATTTTCTGTAAATGCTCCGCCATCAACAGAAGTCGGGTCATTCCAAGGATTAAATGTCCCACCATCTACAGTATCGCCTGTAGCATAGGGAGAAGCAGAATCAAATATACCGCCATCTGTATTATTAGCTTGTTCTGTAGCAAAAGCATCAGTGTTAAACCAACCAAATTCAAGTTTACCATCACTATTACATCTTGCAAAACAACCTGCAATAGTAGCACACCAACCAATGACTTCTCTGTACGTAGTATCATCTTTCGGTGCAGAAGGAACTATGAAATTCTTATTCGGCATATTCGTTAATGAGGAATCATATAGCACACCACATTTAGTACATGCGTCAAGAACAACATCATAAATAGTTGTGGAACTTGTATAGATATTATAAGAAGCATAATCTCTATCAAACTGACACATATTGTCTAATAGTTTTAATGTAATAGTAGACTCACCATAAGTCGGTTCATCAACTGTATACTCGCCTAACTGCAATTCATCAGACGAATCCGCACCGACTAAATTAGTCTTAACCACTACTTTAGCATTTTTAAAATCATAGTCGGAGTATATTTCATCATTATTGTAAAGTGTTACATCACAGCTATTAATAATAGTAGAGCCGAGAGCAGAAAAACTATTATCTTCTCCAACAGCATCGTCAATATCAAAGCCACTATCCATTATGTGCTCATTAGTGACTGTAAGTTGTGTGTTATTAGCAAGCGTAATAAGGAGAGTATTCTCGTATTTACGCTTATTCTGATATAACATTTGTTTATAAGCCGTTGATACGTTTCGCATACTTTCTCCTTAAATTTGAATAAATGTAAGTTTAATATCTTTCCATGTGTTTTTATCATCAACCAGATTCATTGCCACAACACTACGTTTTCCTACATAATATTCACCAGTAACAAATCTGCCAGGAATACGTGGGTCAGCATGTGTAAATGTAAACTGTTCTTTCCCATCTATAGCGTTTAATAAATCTGCCGCATCTTCCCACGATAATTTCTTCCACGTACAGGTGTACGTATCCTTGACAGCAACAACATCTTTGTGCATTTTGCCATCAAGGGTACGTCCTGTATTCTGTGACGATAAATCCTCTACATCAAAAGTATATTCTGTAGGCGTGGGAATAGCTACACCGTTGATTTTAAAGGGTTTTTCAGCAATCATACTTTACCTCAACTTTTAACTGGATTATATCGTCTGTCTAATAAAGAGTTTCCTTTATTTACGTGACGAGCCAATTTCTCATCACCGATATGGAAATCAATGTTCATATGTGTTCTAAACATATCTGTGAGCATTTCTTCCAATTCACTTCTTGTTACCATATCACTCTGTAAAGATTGTAACACATTTAAGAGAGAGCTTAAAGTATTTTGGCTGTTATCAGAGTTATTAGCAACATTACTCGGAATAATTTCACCCATTGCAATGGGAGGGAGTTTTATATTCTTTGCAGAATCCACAAGACTCTTCGACATTGTTTCTATAGAAGAAGTCGCCGCACTCTCGTTATCAATAATACCGACTCCAATACCTGCTGGAATCATCTCACCAACTTTTTCAGCAAACAATTTAGAAGGAGAACCAATATCTAAAGCATTACATGCGGCATTAAATAAACTGGTGGCTAAGTTCCAAACTTTAGTTTTTAACCAATCCCAACCAGAGTTAAGACCATTCCAGATGCCTTTTATAATGTCATCACCAATGTCAGACCAATTACCGCTATCTAAAGCATCATAAATACCTGATTGAACTGATTCAGCGGTACTAACAACAGAATCTTTTAGACTATCTATACCTTCTTTTACTTTAGTAAGAGCATTACTACCAATCTCAGACCATTCACCAGTTTCAAGTGCAGTATAAACTCCTTTTTGGATTGTCTGTGCTACAGTTGTAATAGCAGACTTTATAGAGTCCATACCTTCTTTCATCTTAGTGATAGCTGTACTGCCAATCTTAGACCAATCAGCAGTTTCAAGAGTTTTATAAACACCAGATTGAATATTCTTTGCAGTAGTAGTAATAGAAGTCTTTATAGAATCCATTCCTGACTTCATTGCGTTTATCGCTGTACTACCGATTTTAGACCAATCAGCATGTTCTAATGCAGTATATACTCCCTGTTGAATTGTTTGTGCGGTATTTGTTATTGTAGATTTTACACCATCCATACCGCTTTTAACTTTAGTAATTGCGGTACTACCAATATTATTCCAATCTCCTGAACCAAGTGCTGTTTGTACATCTGTATTAAGCTGTTCGGCAGAAGAAGTAACTTTTGGTGTTTCGTCATCTGCACCAGATTGAAAACCGCCTATAACAGCAGAACCAACATCTTTAACTTTTTCTGCTATACCGCCAGCAATACCAAATACTTTTTCAAGTCCGCCTTTAACTGGGTCTGCAACATGTTCTTGTAACCATTCTACAGGAGAACTAAGTTTCTCTGTAATTCCGTCCCAAATTCCTTGAATAATACTTGTACCAGTTTCTTTGATATTTTCAGCAGAATTTTCTTTTATGCCGAAAGCACTAAATATTCCATCTTTAATGGGTGTAAATATATGCTCATTAATCCAAGCGCCGATATTAAGTATTGCATTAATTATACCTTGTAAAATACCTTCAAGTATCCACCCACCAATCGGTTCCATCTTCTTTGACGGTGAGCCCATATCAAAGACTGACATGATAGCGTCATATATTGGTTTAAATATATGTGTTTCTATCCAAGTTCCGATACTAAGTAAAGCATTAATTATGCCTTTGAATATACCACCGATTATCATTCTACCAAGAAGATAAAATTTCATTAATTTTAATTGTAATTTTGCGGCGGCAATTAATGTAATTGTATTCCAAATATTTTCTAAAAATTTCTTGACTTCTGGAGAATTTTTTATGTAATCCCAAATCTGGCCTACAATATTCTCCCAACCTATCGTATTAACTGTTTTTAAAAAATAATCGAGTAAGTCATTAAGCAGTCCAAGTAATGTGTCTGCATTTTCTTTCCAATCAAATTTTTCAAAAAATCCGTCAATAAAATCTATAATATTTTGTGCGATTTCTTCAAATTTAATGGTTTCAGCAAAACTTTTCAGCGCATCAAAGAGCCCTTGTAAGAATTTGCCAAGAGATTTACCGTTTTCTTTAGAATCAGTTTTTGCAAAAAACAGTCTTATTGTATTGGCAATATTTTTACCAATTTCTTCCCAATGTCCTTCCATCTCATCCGCAAAACTACCAAGAGCATTAAAAATGCCATTAATAAATTCTGCGGCTGTTGTTGCAAGCAACACATACGGGAAAGTTCTTATACCTTCAATAACGCCATCTGCAAATGCTGTACCAATATCACCCCACTTTAATGTATGCACAAATCCATACGCACGAGCGAGTAATGCACTTATTGCACCAGTGAGAGTTCTAAATACAGCTTCCCATAAATCAGGTTTTGTAATAGATTCGTTTAATGTTTGTGCAATACCAACACCAACTTTACCAAATACTTTATATATTGTTTCCCACTCAATAGTATTTAGTGCATTAAGTATTGTAAGATATATGTCTTTACCTAAGTTCTTAAAACCATCATATGATATAAATGTATCAAGAAAAGCATCTAACGTGGTAAATACGATATTTACTACATTTCCTATTGCTTTGCCAAGTTCTGCAAAAGTCTCATTAACGCTTAAAAATCCGGCTAAGAAAGATGCTATGATTTTGGCAATTCTTGTTGTAACAGCTTCAATTTGTGGTACAGCTTCGTTAAAAGCTCTCAATAAATCTCCAAGTTTTTTACCGAACAGTACGCCTAAATCATAAGCATCCGCTTTTTCCCAAATTTCTTTTAACATCTCTGCTAATTTGTTATAAAATTCGGGAATAGCTAAAGTTTCTGATGTAACACCGCCACCGCCGATGCTACCACCACCGCCACCGCCGGAACCACCAGAGCCTCCAGAACCGCTATCAGAACTACTATCAGTTGGCTCTTTTAAGATTTCAACATCATCGAAACCTGCAAGAGTTCTTTGTAATTCTTTCGCCTCTTTATTTTGTTTCTTAGTTGCTTTTGCCGCTTTATCTGCGTTACTTGCAGTTTTACCAACAGAATCAGCATAACTTTGTTGAACAGGTAATACTTTTGTATACGTTGATTGACCTGACAGCGCGGCAATTAACATGCCAATTTTAGTTACGGCTTCTGCAACAAGATTTATAAAATGCGTAAGTATAGGTGCAACAGCTTGAATAATAGGAGCAAATGCGGCGGCAAAACTACTCTTTAAATTATTCAAAGCGTTCATCATGCTGGACATAGCCGCATTAAACGGTTCAGATACTTGTGCTAAATCACCAAAGCCTTCAAACAGTGCTTTACGTAATTTATTTATAAGACGATATAAAGAACGAGCGCCGAGTCCATATTGAAGAAAAGCTCTGCCTATTTGTTTTATTGAAGGAGCAGAAGTATTTGCTTGTTTACCTATATTTGATATAGCGTCTCCAAGTTTTCTAATAGGGCTTAAAAATGCGTTACTGGCTAATTTAGCAATTTCTTTTACGAGAGCTTTTATTGCTGATGCCGCAACATTAACAGTTTTTGTAAAACCATTTTTAATAATATTTGAAACTTCATCAAATGCTTCTTTATATGCACTAATTACTTGTTTTACGCCAAATTTAAGTACAGAGTAAATAGCCTGTACATATGGAGGAAGTGTTTTTACAAAGTCATCTAATGCACCCTCTAACATTCTGGGTAATTGAGATATATTTTGAGATATATTATTTCCTATATCAACAATGCTATTACCAAAGTTTTTTCGTAAAATATCTCCATAATCCGCTGTATTTAAATTATTTACTTCTTGATTATATTTTCTAACATCAACCGTAGCTCTATTTAACTGTTCCTCAAATTTTGTTAAATCTTTATCGTATTTATCTGTTGCTCTACCACTTATAGGACCTTTACCTTGCTCATTTAATTTATCCATTTGTTCCTGCATTTCCTGCATTTTATTTTTTGCAGATTCAGCAGAGGCTTCAAGTGCGTCTAATTCGTCCTTTTCTTTTTGAATAGCAACCCAATGTTCAGATTTAATAAACCCGCCTTTTTCCTTTAGCGCCTGTAATGCGTCGGCAGATTCTGTCGCTTGTGCATTAAGTTGACTCATAGCAAGTTCTAAGTCTTTTGATTGTTTTTGTAATTCTCCTACTTTTACGGACCATTTTTTTGCAAGGTCAATACTATTTTGTAATCCGGTTGTATCTGCCGCTTTTTGATAATAATTTGCGACCGATGCGGATCTGGCTAATTGTTTATCAATTTTGTCTTTTTCCGCGGCATAAATTTGATACTGCTCTAAATTTTTATTAATAATCTCGTTAAATCGTTGCCAAGAAGCTGTTTGCTCCGGTTTAAGTGTAAAGTGTTCAGTTAAAGCGGCAACACGTTTTCTCGTTTCATCTGCGGACGCAGTTAATTTTTCTAATTCCCGTCTGGCAGTAATAAATTTATCAAGTGCCTTATCGTATTCTTTAGATGTTATTTCAGAATTTGCTAATTTATCCAAACTCTCCTGCATTGAATTTAATTGATTATAGTCCTTAATCAATGTATTAAGCAGTTGTTGCATTTCTAAGGTTAGTTCTTTACCAGCATTTGCATCAAATATAGACTCAATTTTTGAACGCAGGTCATCCGCGGCACTATTAACATCATCCGCAGTAAGTCCAATACTTATACTGACATCAGCCGCCATTTACATCACCTCCGTTATTCCAAAGCTCGTTGAATAATTTATCTGCTTCTTCATCATCTATAGTACGTGCGTTCCAAACAAAATATTCTGGATTTTCGTTTTTAAACTCACGTTCATATTTTTCTAATTTTTTACCACGAGAAAGTTTATCTCTTATAGACAATACTGTTGAAAGCAGTGATTCTCCAACAGCAGAATAATATCCCATAAATGTCCACCAATGTATATAAGGCTCGGCACGAACTTCTTTATTTGCTACTTTATTAATTGCTGAACATATCATTTGTGAATCTTTTTCCCAATCTATAAGTCTATGCCTCATATGTTTACCAACAGATTGGTCTTTACCACAATTAAAGAAATTATACATCTCAGTAATTGCTGTCTCTAAATCAGGAAATTTATTTATGTCGGCAATAGAATTTATATCTTCATAAAAAATAAGGAGACTACAGAATACTCTCTCTTTGGGATTGAGTTCGGCATCCTGTAATGCTTTAAAGCAATCCAAGACCATTCTGTAGTCTCCGTTATTTCTTATGGGAAATTCCTTGCCTTCGATAAAAATCTTAGTAGGAATTTCATACATAATTATTTACCTGTATATTTACTTGTATGAGCTTTCATTCTATCGGACATTTTACCAAACTCTTTTTGAATATCATCAGCATACAATCCAAACAGAGCGTCTAATATACGTTCAAATTGAAATTCGCCATTGTGCATATTATAAAGAGCGCCAGTTGGTACACAAATGTCTGCTATCTTTGCATCAAAAATGAAGTCAATAATTTCCCTCATTTCTTTATCAATAGCTTGTAGAGCATCGGTAAGTTTTCCTATTGATTCTGGCGTAGAATCTTCGGCACTATCATCAATGTCAAAGCCTTTTATACCAAGCTCATTAAGTCTCGGATATACCTTTTGAAGCCGTTCAAGAATTGTTAAATCAGCGGTATCAAGTTCGATAATTCTATTATCATCCCCGTCAATTCTGATTTTCTTTTTCTCTACAGCTAAATTAATGTCAATTACATCATTTGTTTTCTTTCCCATATTTTCTCCTTTGAATCAAATTTAATTAGTCGGGAGTGAATGTAAAGTCATCACTCAGCTTATCAACTGTACCAGTAGTAATGTTATTACTGTAGTATACAGAGATAGGGAAGTTGACATTAGCATCACCACCAATGCTGTTATAGGCGATTGTGCAACCAGTCTGTTTTTCAGCGGCATAACCCTTGGTAGAATCACCAATAAACGCTGTGATGATATAAACAGTAAACTGGTCAAGCTCACTGATGGCATTTCTGCGTCTAATGTCATTCAGCTTAGCCGCAAGCTGAGAGCCGCCAATGACAAGGAACGGGTCGAAGTCCTGTTGAGGTTGAGTTCTATTAATATCGGTATAGTTAATACCAAGAATATCAGTAGTAGTTTCAATATCTGCATTATAGTCGATAGAAGAATCCTCAGTTCTACGACCAAGAATCTCTCGTACTTGTGTACTACCTTCTGTCCACTCAGCAACAGTAATGAGCAGTTTACGTTCAGCTCTTTGGTATGCAGGAAGATTTATAGGAGCAACAGCCATTTGAATTACCTCCAAAGTTTTTTACTTGTATCAATGTACTTTATTTGAATAGAAGTGGAATATACAGCAAGCGGTGGGGTTATTTGTTCATCTATTCCTTCAAATTTTGGTTGTTCTGTAGTAGTTTCAATAGAATCTATAATACAATCTTCACCAAAATCAGGAAAGTTTCTTGCTTCATTTTGTTCTGTTATCCACTCTATAAGTTTTTGAATATCTGATAAATCAGACAGATTTTCATTTTCATATCCTGACATTTTTACAACAGCAATATCTGCCGCAGATTTAAATGTCAGTATAGTAAAAGTATAGAGTTTTTCAACACTACCGTCAATAAAATTTCGATTGGTATACGTATCATTGGATTCTGTAAAAAATTGATTAGTGTCATTTTTCGCATTTATGAAATTAAAGTATAATGGGCTATTAAGAATAGTTGGGCATGTAATAATATAATCTATTACAGCTTGGTTTTTATCTACTCTCACGTTGCACCTCTTTCTTCATAAGTGGCTCTGCATAATCAATTAATTCATCAAATCCAGAACTTCCTGGTTCAATAAACATTGTCCAGTAAGATGTAGTACCAGGCGTGTGTCTTTTCCAATTAAAATCATCTGCGTCATGCTGATAACGAGCATAATAAAATGTTTTACCAACACTTGGATTACCCCAAACTAATTGAGTTATTCTGGATGTTTGTCTTACATAAGCACTTCTACGCAAATCACCGCTTTTCATTGGAACATACGGCTCTACAATTTTAATAGCTTTTTCACCAAGTAATCGCATAACATCTGGATTTTTAGTGAGTGCAATTATAGGACCTTCTACACGTTCTTTTACAGCTCGTCTAATATCACTCGCATAAAGTCTAAGTGTAACTTCTGCCATAATTATTTACCACTTGCGAAATAATGTTCATTTCCTCTGTGACCAGTATTATTAGACCACTGTTGTATTTCCATACAACCTTGTAATCCTTTATACTTTTTCAGCAAATCAGAAGAACGATGACCTGTCTGATACTCATTTATATCATCTGCAACTTCACCCTTTACAATAATGTCGCCTTCTCCTAAAGTAAAATAGTTACTCATCTTATCATTAGGCACAGCAATCCAATCTTGTTTTTCTAAGAACTTATCATTCTTTGGTATTCTACAGATAATATTATTTGTATCTAATACAACATTACCTATTACAACTTTATTACCAGTAGCTTGCCAAAAATTATTGTGAAGAACAGTTCTATACCATGTAACAACTTGTGTTTGTGGATCTTCAAATTTATTAAAAATTGTAATTGTAGTGTCCCACCAAGGTCCGAAACTATTCACCTGGATACAGCCCCCTAAACAACACTTTTCGACCTAACGAGTCTTTAACATCTTGCAAATACATTTTTATAGTATTATCAAGTTGTGATTTTAACACTCGCATTGCCATATTACCGGTTATTACATTATATGTTGACGATACGCCATCATTAGATTGATGTGCCATTAAGCCAGCTTTAATGTTGCCATCTTCGTCTACAGCGTCAACCATAAGCACCTTCTGTTGTTTATCTAATAATTCTATTAGTTTATACATACAGCGTTTTACTGCTTCTGGATAAGACTGTTCATTTTTAAGTCGACCAAATGTCCACCAATCTATTTGAGCCCGTGCTTCAAACTCTAACTGTTCAAAAGCGGTGGCGTCTAACGCATTAATATCACCGCCGAGATTTTCATATTCTTCATAAGTGAGATACATTAAACGTCACCGCCTTTACTAAAATCAGCCCTTGGAAAGAATACGTGCAATCGGAATAGCTTTCAGATTGATGTATTTCTTGTTAGTACCGCCGGTATTAACAAGCTCCCAGTTACTGCCAGTAGCAAGTTCTGCGTCTGTAGGAGACAGAGTTGAGATATTGTTGATGCCGATGAAAGAGATACCGTAAGGAGACCAGCACTTTCTCTGTCTGCTATACAGAGTGTCTTGACCACCATTGGTCTTAGGATCACGGCTCATTTCAGCAGGAACTTTTGCGCCACAGTTAGTGTACTCAATAGCACCATCACCGAAAAGATATGTGACATAAATAGGGTCGCCGTTACCAGTCTTTTCATAATATGTTGCAATAGCAGAATCAACAGGATTCTCTACAACAATGTAGGTGTAGTTGCCAGAAGTACCTGTACGAGTGTAATAAGTCTTACCTGCTGTAACAGCAGTATCAGAAGTAGCACTGAAAGTAGCTGTAGACGGGTCTTCCATAACAGGCATGGAATCATCAACGATAACGAGCTTACCATTGAGAGTAGCCATACCAGTTTCTCTCTGCATACCATTCTCATCATTGTACAGCATGTAGGTGAGAATACGAAGGTTCTCAAGGTTGGTTGCTACTGCGGAGTGCATAATAGCAAGAGAGAACTTGCTCTTGTGGTCACCACAAGCCTTCTGAATAGCAGTATTAACAGTAGTACCATCCATATAACCGGTATCACCATTGCTGTTCTGAATAGAAGTAATATCATGGGTGTGGGTAGCAACAAATCTTGCACCCTCAGTGTCACTCATAGAGAAAACACCAGTAAGAATAGCAATGATTGTAGCTTGGTCGATTTCATCCCAATACTCAGCAACCTGCTGTGCAACATTCTCCATGAAATCGACACCACCAGTGATGTCGTAGGAGAAGTCCTTCTCAGTCCACGCTTGTGCACGGCCTGCAACTACACGGCTGTGCGAGAAAGTCTGCGTGGTTTGAGATGTAATGTCAGTAACACCATCGTAGTTAAGCGGAACAGAACCGCTGATAAGACCTTTCAGAGGAGTAGTAATATAGTTACCACCAACTTGGTCTGCCATTGCACTGGCAAGGTCTTGACGAGAAACGATGGCACGAGACTTTAAAAGCTCGTTCAGTTTCAGATTCGGAACACGGTCAACGTATTTCTGGAATACTTCACCGTTAAATATTTTACTATCAAATTGGGGATTAGGCATAGTATTTTACCTCTTCTTTAGAAATTAATAATTGCGTCAGGATGTTCGTTTTTCATCTGCATTAACTGTGTTAATGTAGGTTTGGGCGGTGCAGGATTACTTGTCGGCTGAACAAATGTAGGAACTGGAGCAGGTGCAGGTGCGGGAGTTTCAGCTACAAAAGCATCAGGGTCGCTTTGTGCATACATAGCTCTAAAATCATCTGCGCCAATCAGTTTGCCATCTTCAAATTGAAGTTTCTTGGCAATCATCTGATTCTTAAAATCGTTCTTTGCCGCTTTACTTGTGAACTTCTGACCGTTCACATATTCAGTTACCGCAAACTCATATGCCTGTTGTCTAAGCTGTTTCTGATACTGTTTTGTTTCAGTATCATACTTTTGACGTAAATCAGCAAGGTCTTGTGACGCTTGTTTTAGAGCTTCAATATCACCAGCGTCTTTAATTGTTTGCTGTAATGTTGCAAGGTCGGTGTCACGAGTTTGAATTGTTGTATTTAAGGTGGTAATCTGCGTATCACGATTTGAAATATCATCATCATATTTCTGTTTAGATACATAATGCCCTTCCGTTAAATCAACGAATTTTGCTGTACCCATTGCGACTTGAAACTGCTCCCATGTGAGAGTTCCGTTTTCAGCTTTGTCAAATACTTCCTTAATCGTCATTTTCAATTCTCCTCATACATTCTTTTTATATCTGTTATTTGTATATCCGCATTACAGTTTGCGGAGAATGTGCGTTCTTTAAATGTCTTTACGCTGGACGATTCTCATTAATTCATGGGGGAGAAACTTCTCCCCCACAAACCAAGGAGAAAATATTGAAAACTTGGTACTCCCCGTACCTACTTTCATTATATTACAAGATTTCACATTTGTAAACATTTTTGTTAGTTTTTACTACCAGAATTGTTCTCTTTTTTCATTTTTGTCTCATCTGATTTCTTTATTTTATTATCAGGATTCTGACCATTCATAACACGATTATTTAAATCATATTGATTCATCATAGCCATTTGCTGATTTTGTTGCTGTTCAGAATCTATTTGGGCAAGAGCTTCTCTTGCTTGACGTTCAGTTTCACCGAAGTACCACATTCTGTTCTCAACTTTACTTGTAAGACCATTCTGCATTAACAGAATACGTTTTTCAAGCTCTTCATCTGCATCAACTATAATACTATCATCCCATTCAAAGGATACATCATAGTCACCTTTAGGAGTAATATTATAAAGGTCTGCATATACATTCATAATGTATATAACATCTCTTAATGCTTCTTCTATTGCCGCTTGAATGTCAGCATTGGTTTGATAACTTCTCTGTTTGAGAATCTTTAACTCTGTGGCTGTACGTGCTACATCTGCCGCATCAGATAGTGTACCTCTACTAATACCACAAGTATCTTCAATACGCATAAGTACAGTATTAAGGCCATTAATATAGTTTGTATCACGTAAAGAAGGAGCAAAGGGCTGATAAGTGTCAGATGCCGCACCAAGGTCAATCTTACGATATAAACGCTCCTGTAACATAGTTAATCTCGTAAAATCATTGCCATTGGCATCATCGACCTTTAAAGCATCTCTATCAATGTCTATTGCAAGTGCGCCGCCTTCATATTCCCAAAGCAGTGTGGAGTAAATAAAATCAGCATTTTTTATAAGATTAACAGCACGAGCAAACCCAGAAACACCAAGCGGACTTTTTGTGTCAATAATATTTGCATCCGGCATCCTAAAGTATGCAAACATAGGTTTTGTTACATCTTTAATGATTGTAATTGGCTGAAAGTCCTTCCATTCTGGAACTTCTTGAAGCGATATTTCTTTACCAAGATTACTCAAAGATAAATCTCCACTGTTAGAAGTGGATTTATACGCCTTGTTTATAACTGTAACAACATTATTATCCCATTTATGATATTCAAGTCGATGGAATGTTACAGCTTTGTCTTGCTTTGTCTGAATGAACGCCGCTTCTGTAATTTTACCTGCGGGTGTAAAAGCAAGAGGGTAAAAAGAATCCGCTTGCACAAATTCAAAATCAATCTCTGTAGTAGGTTTAATATCAGATTGAACTGTATAAGAAGCAGTGTCATCATCTGGTAACGCATTAGTAACTATGTACGGTTTTATTACAAGCCCGCCCTTTGCAATGCCATATTCAATTTGTTTACGTAATTGTCTACGTAATTTCTTATACTGCCGCTCTAAATATTCTGCTCTTTGGGTGTCACCAATAGGACGTTCTTCTGTTTTAGTTTTAGGAGGCTCAATAGCGGGGACAGGAAATTTCTCACCATCCATATCAGTAGCATATGTCTTTTCACCAGGATAATCTGGATTAGGTATTTCTACCTCTTCTGTAGGAGTAGATATTTCAGATTCAAATTCAAGTAACGCTAATCGAGCCTTTTCACTTGCAATCATAGTAGCAAGTCCTAAACTGGCTATACGAACAGGATTATTTTCATCTGGTTCATGAAGCCAAGACGCTTTATCTTTATACATATCTGACCACATATGGATAGCATCTTCCATTTGTGGTGAAATTGCATAGTTTAAATTTAACTCTTTTTCAATGTCCTTACTGCTTATCATTCCAAGCATCTCCCTTAATTTTGCTATTATCGTATTCCATATGGACATTATTTCTTCCTCTTTTTACGACGCTTTATTTCTCTATCAGTAGTTTTAAATCCTGCAGACGCGGCTAATCTATTAGCGTCCTTAACAGAGTGAGTCCTAAATGTTCTTGTAACCTCAATACCATTAATAATTCTTGTAAACGTATAAGAGTGAATACCAGAGCCTTTAAACTCACGTTTTGTACTTTGTCCACCACCTAAACCTTCAGTTCTATTACCAGCTACAGCAGGATGAAATTCTCGTGCAACTGGTAAATGTTTTCCATTGCTTTCGCTTTTAGCCATTATATCGCCACCTTTGTACTAATTAATCGTTTATGCACAATATTACCTTTTAGTTCTTTTGATAAATCTTTTCCATATAATAACACACACTCTGGTTGCAATGTGTCAATTACAAAATTCCAATTACTTTTAAGCGATTGCCATTTAGCCCATCTGCCTTCACCCATTGTAGATATTGCGATTGTACTATGCTTTGGTATACCATCTAAACAATATTGTAAACTATCTGCGTCACTCCATGTTACTGTTGGTATAACAGTAATTCCATTATCTTGCCAAAATCTACCACACCAACGATTTCGATACACATTAAATATTTTTAATGCTCTTGGCATATTAGCATACGGGCTAAAATCTGGCGAAAGTACAAATTTAAATTTGCTTAATATTGGAAGATACCTATCTGGATAATTCCACACACGTTCAAATTGATAGTCATGTAAGAAAAAATGAACTCCGATATTTTCTGGATTTTGCTCTTTCAACGCATAATTAAATCCTTGAATAGGAATATCTGCTAAATCATCTATATGTACTGGTAACATCATTGGTATATCAAACTTACCGTCACTATCATCTTTATAATTACCGTACACCATATTAAGTACATTTTGTTCTAATATTCTTGTTTGACGTTTGCCATTATCGTACTGCATATTTTCTCCTTAATGTCCACGTCTATTAGCATACTTCTGCATACCGTATCGTACAGCGTCAATACTATGGTTGTTCTCATCAGGATAAGCACTTATAAAATTACCCTCTCTATCCTGTTCGTATTCATAGTTGACAAATTCTCTATATGTAAAAGGACATTGTCTTTTGTCTATATAAATATGATTCAGACCTTGAAGCCATTTTATGCCGTATCGAACACTGTCTGGTCCTTTATCTGCCGCACGTATAAATGCTCCATATGCTTTAAAGTCAGCTACAGACTTTTCTTCCGCACTATCAGCAGTAACAAGTTCATCAAAGGTTAGTAATTTCTTTTCCTTATATAATA
>Ga0326512_10001000_pt1 | contig 23082 bp, 28 predicted proteins | sample 1_2617_0518_D_FD_203652 | JGI IMG/M metagenome (GOLD analysis project Ga0326512, IMG submission 203652) | Bovine rumen microbial communities from UC Davis, California, United States - 1_2617_0518 | ecosystem: Host-associated > Mammals > Digestive system > Stomach > Rumen | place: USA...
CATAATTAACACTCACTTTAACAATTTTCTCACCATCTCCATTTTCAATCAAGTGCAATAGATGACTTGCTAAATCCCTAACAGTTATTCCCTTTTTTTCACTCATCAATCATCACCACTACCTTTTCGCCATCGTATATACTCTATTGCTAAATCTTTACTAACAAGGAAAGCATTCAAAGATTTCACTTCCCCTTCCAATTCACTTATCCTTTCTTCAAGGTCGGTTTCACCGAATAACTGGTCATCAGTCAATCTCTAATCCTCCTTATACTTGATTATACAATACCTACACCATTGGCAAAATCCTTCTCCTAAAATGCAATAATCAGCTTCACTCATATTAATCTCCTCTGTGCTTTCGCTTCATTTATTCTCTGCTTTGCAATATCATAATATTTCTTGTCAAGTTCTATTCCTATGAAGTTTCGGTTGGTTTCAAGACAAGCAACACCAGTCGAACCACTACCCATTGTGAAATCAAGGACAAGGCTATCTTCATTAGTATAAGTCTTAATTAAGTATTCTAACAATTTAACTGGCTTCTGTGTTGGGTGCAACCTTTCATTATTAGCAGTATTAACTCCTTTAAAATATTGTACACTTTCAGGATATTTCCCTCTTTTAAAAGATATGGGATGATGTTTAGGCACTAACCCATCGTGTATTCTATTAGGGCTTTTACCTTTATGAGTCTCTCCCTCTTTAAATCTTTTTTTTGTAGTTTCAGAATACTCTTGAAATTGAGGATTATATGTAGGTTGTTTTTTATAAAATATGGATATTATTTCGTGGTATTTCATAGGCATTTTTTTAGCAGTTACAAAACCGCCACTATAATTTTTATGCCATATCCAATCATATCGGTAATTTTGAATATTTGACAATCTTAAATAACTGCTAAATGGTTCGCTTCCGAATAGGGCTATTGGTGTGTTATCATAGGTTAAGCCGTTCAAACATTCCCACATTGACTCAAAAGGTATGATGCTATCCCATTTACAAGCAGTAGTGCCATAAGGCGGGTCGGTTAATACCATATCCGCCTTTACACCCTCATCAATGAGTTTCTGCATTTCATCTATGCAATCACCATTGATTAATTTGACCTCACTCATAATATTCTCTCCTCGTAATCCTTGATTAAATCCTCCAACTCATCCACCAACTCCATAAAAGCAGTATCAAAGTCTTCACTATGGTAATCAAGTGGTAAGTCAAGCATTAACTGGCTATGCCCAATCCTGAGATTACTCAAACTTAATTTGATATAATCCAAATCCTTACGGCATTTACTCTTATCCTCCGCTTGTACTACTTCCAACATCTTTACTCAATCCTCCATATTTTTCGCTTCAATCAATCTAACATCTCCCTAATAAATTTAGAAAAAGTCTCTTGTTTGCCATTCCACCCATATCTTTTATGATATTTTTTATGGCAGTCTTTACATAATGTCACTCCATTCTTTACACTTGTCGCTAACTCCAAATTGTCTTTAAATGACCTTATATGGTGTACTTGCAAATCTTTTTCATTATCATTGCCACAACAAAGGCATTTATAATCATCTCGGATTAAAACAAGTCTTCTGAATGCACCATAATCCTTAATAAAATCATAACGATTAAAACTCACCCAATCATTTAATCTAACATAATGTTTGCATTTATCACAAGGGTCTTCCCCTTCTTCAACAACTGGACAATCACCACCTATACTCCCACAATAACCCTTAATTATTGAACCTTCAATAAGTTGCTTAAATTCTTCACCAGTTAATTTAACTTCCAGTCCTCTCTCTTTAAAATAAGTCAAAGCATCTATTAAATCTGAAAAATAGTCTACTGGATAGTACTCTAAAACTGGAACCACTCCCAACTCTGGGTGGTATATCTCTCCCATACCATAACCTTTTGATAATGTATAATTATATGGTGCGACATAAAGGTCTCCTTCGTGTCTGCTAAATACATAATTTCCTATTTTTGTAGGATTATCTTCTAAATCCAACATTCTAATCCCTCCATTAATAATCTCCTAAACTTGTCTGTATTGATCGCTTATCCTTTTTGCAATAATACCTTGGTGTAGTTTTGCTTGTGCAACCGGTTTGTCTGATGTCGCACATATGACAACTAACCACACCATCACTATCCTTGTTTAATACTACATAATCCTTCCAATCATAGCCACGCCTTGGCTCCTGATAAGGCTTGTACCCCTTATAATCCTTGCTGTTGAAATCAGCACTAGTTTCACAAAATATTATCAATCCTCCACATTATGTATAAATGAGTATATATTATTCGCAGTGATTTCCCCTATTGATTTGACCTTGTTAAAATCCTCAATAGTAGCCCCCATTAAATCAGTTAAACTTTTAATCTTTAAGGTTTCCTTAATCAGTTTTGCCTTTTTATCACTCACACCCTTAACACTACACAAGACACTATCCACCGCGGAAGCAGATTTAACAAGATTCTTAACTTCACTACCATAAACCTTACTCTCGCAACATTTCTGAGCCTGTAAAAGCATCTCTTGGAAAGCCACACTCTCAGATGATGCATAGATTACTGGGCATATGGTCTGCACCCGTCTTATTGCTCCTTCATACCTTGCATAAGTGGATTTGATATATTTTTGGTAATCATATGTGTATTGCTTTCTCACAATATATGATTCCCAAGTGTCCAAGATATAATCCTGCAAGTTGCCTTCAACAATCAGGTAACTGTAAGGGTAGGTTACTGTTTGGTTAACACACTCATCAAAGAGTCTGCCGTTTGTGATGCTCTTCATCAGGTCATCGATTAGTTTATACTCAAAAACCACTTGGTTATTGAATAGGTAATCACCGAATTCAAGTTGCCGTATTTCGCAATCGTAGCCCTTACTGGAATAATACTCTTGGGCTCGGCTCTTCCTTGTAGATGTTAAACCATGCGGACCATGCTCACGAGTATCAACAATTATCCTCATAATTTATTCACCACTTCTTTAATCAATTCGAATTCCTTACGCCGGTACAATTTAAGCTCATACCGTAAATCATCCAACTCTTCAGCCACTTCATCCCTTGGTGGATAATTGGCAACATCACTAACCTTTGTTATTGGATCGCCGAAGATGTTTCTTTGTTTCTCGTATAATCCATTATCAATGAATCGTTGTATTTTGTCGATTGTGTTTAGGTCTGTTTCTGCCGTGTTTATCATTTTGAGTAGGTCCCGTATGTGGTCTTGTATTTGTCTTAGGCTGGGTGTTAGTCCTATTTTGAGTAGGCAGTTGTTTTCTAGTTTGCAGCCTTTGCATTGGTTTCTTTCATCGTATTCACAAGTTAACATAAGTTGTCTCCTTATATTTTTTTTGAAATTACAAAATTACAAAATTACATTGCTTATCTTATTGTTTAGAATTACATTATTACAAAATTACAAACAATAAAAAAGGTCTCTCTGTAATATACCAATACCCATTGAAAAAATTTTGTAATTTTATAATAAATCCTATGAATACTCAAAACTACAAAATACTGGGTTTTCCAATGTTTTGGAATTACAAAGACAAAATGTAATTTCAAATGTAATCTTGTGTTTTTACCTTATCACCTCAAAGTTGCCTTCGCCATCATACTCGTCAAGTTTAGGATACAGGAAATCCAAGAAATCATGATAATTAACAATCATCATCCGCTTAGTTTTACCATTAATCAATATTGGCTTGTATTCCCAGCCTAACAATTCGCTAATGGATTGCAAGTTATAGCTGCTGCTAGTAATCTGTTTAAGCTCCTTCTTTATACCACTACTGCAAACCACATTAATAGTTCCATCACGGCCACGGTGAAGGTCAAGCCAAGGAATCAGCTTCTCATTCAACACACTCCATACCCTATCATTGAAATCATCATTGGTTTTGAAATCCGTGTCAAGGTCTTGTTGGTTTAATGGTCTGCCGGTTTCTTCACTCCATACTTGGACTTTCTGTGTGGCTCGGTTGATTTTCTCTATCAGGAATAATCTGATTTCTTCGATTTCTTCTTCATCTAGATCGTCGAGTGTTTCGGTTTTGTGCCAGTCCAGTATCCAACTTGGCATATCGTGACCGGTGTCTAGGTATGCTCTTCCTACTAGTAGGTCCGCGGTTTCTTGCCAATCGTTGAGTAATAATTCTGGGTTGCTTTTTATTTCGGTTATGAAATAATTACCCAGAGCCTTTAATTTGTTGAGTATGCTTCTTTTAGGACTGTTTATTTTGAAGATTTCATCAAATTCTTTCTTGTTATCTGCGGCCTTTTTTTCGTTGTGGCTGAATAGGATGCTGGTGAATCTTCTGAATAATGCATCACCTGAAGGCAATCCTTGGTTTGCGGTTATTATTCCACAACTGAAGCTTGGTATTGTTCTGTAGGCTTTGCCTTGGTATCTTCCACGGGCGGTTGTGGATTCTATCGCGGTTTTGAGCATTCCAACGATTGAAGGCTTGTTGAGTGCTCCTTCTGGTTCGCTTACCATTATTGGTTTGGTGAATTGGCTTACTCTGCTTCCGACTCTTGCTACTGTATCAAAGGATGAGCCTCCTAGGTTGTTATCCTCGTTTGGGATATCATAGATGAAGAGTATGATTTCGCCAAGGGTGGTCTTACCACTTCCAGCCTTACCATACAAGTATAGCCAAGGCATCCATTTACCACCTATCTGTTTGATACTGTAATCAAATATACTCATTAATCCCCATTTTAAACAGGTACTTAGTTTGGTTTCATGTCCTTTAAAGAAGGGAGCAAGTAAATCTATGACATTAAGTGCCTCATTTACTTCATCTTGGCTTGGCTCATCTACATCAAGGTGGATGATTTTCAATTCTTCATTGGTTTTATCCCAGTACACTCCAGGGTTGTCAATCTCGTTATGCATTTGGGCGAGTTTGTACTTTACACTTATTTGTATCACCGCGGCGAGTGTTCCTTTTAATCGTCTTGGTGTTATTACCCATCCGGCTTCTTCAAGGTATTGTTCGATTTCCTTGATGGTTTTACGATTGGTCTCGAATACTCTGCTACTGGTTTTACTCACCCATCGTATAGTGAATGTCCTGCCAATATCATCGAGTGGACTGTCATGGATTATAACTTCCTGAGGGTAAGCATTAATCACAGTTTCAAGGTTCCTTTCGCCTTTTTTACCATTATCCCATTCATACTGGATTATCTCCAGTTTCTGATTAAGTATGATACTGGTGTTGGTTCCGGTTTTCTCCCTGTAAACCTTTTTAGTACCATACGGAGCCAAAGCCTTTTTCAACCGACGATTGAACATTGTGGTTTCAGCCTCATCATAATTCCTAGATAATAAAAAACTAACACCATCTAATCCAGTATTAGGCTTATCCTCTAAGGAGTAGATATTGTTTAGGTATGTGTTTATGTCGGCCCAGTCAAACATGGTTTCAAAATCAGGATTGTTGACAAGGTTTTCACATAATGGCCTTATGATGTCTTCACAGGTTTCTGGATCTACTTCTTGTGTGAACATTTCGCTTATGATTTGTCTGAGTAGTGTGTCTGTGAGTTCTGGTTTGATTTCGGTTAGTGTTTGGGTTAGGCTTTGTATTGTTTTGACTTGTGCTGTCATTGTGGTTTTTCACCTCCCGTATTTGTTTGGGTGATAAAAAAAAGTGGTGGAAGATTTATGCTTCTTCCACATGGTTTAATAATTCTTTGCAGGTTTCTTCAGTGAAGTCTGGGTATTGGTTATCATAGGCCCAAAGCTTACTGATGCGAGCAAAATTCTTTAGGGTGAATTCGTCTCCGCGTCTTTCGAGTTTTTGGATTATTTTCCTGAACCATTCACCTAAGACCACATTGTTGGTTCCTTTTAGGACTAATGCAGGGTTATCGGATTTTGGTTTTTCTTCAACTATCTCGGCATCGATGACTTCGGCTTCTTCAGCTTCTTCAACCTTTTTTGATTGTGCCGGTGCTTTCTTAACCCTCTTTTTACGGCTTGTGCTATTTTTCTGTGCATTGTTTATCCCTACCATTTCTTCGGATGGTGTACCATTAAGGTTCTTATCCAAGGAGACGAATCCTCTTAACTGGTTGGAAAGGGCCTTCGAACCAGCACGAGTTTGTGCCATACTGGCCATTTGGAAGTAATCCTTGTTTCTCCAATTCCTTTCATTGTTCAAGCAGTAAGCTTCGGCTCCTCCAATGATTATGCCATCGGATACTCTGACTACTTCGGCTCTTGCTTTGAATCCTTTGGCTTCGAATATCTCGACTGGTTCTGCTTCACCGGTTCTTACAGCAATACCAAAAGCATTACCTAAAGCGATCCAGTCCTCGAATTCAAGATGCCTTTTACCGTTCACGATAACAGGCTTCTCCTTGTTGTGCAATACTTCGTGTACTACTGCTAGGGCGTTATGGTTTTCGGTTTTGAGTTTGTTTTCGTCTTTGATTAGGTCGAGGGAGGAGGTTTTTGCCTCCGCCTCTATGATTTCGTTTTTAGTAGTCATATACTTCACCTTCGTCTTCTTCGTACTCTACACGGCGTGATGGGTCTTTTTCAACCTTGTAAACCCTTTTATCTGCATAGTTTTCATTGTTAGATGGGATTATCTTCGCAAGGGTTACTCTGATGTAGTCGCCGATGTCTACTTTGCGGTTGTATCTTTGCAGGTCCCTGTGGCTTGGTAGTTCTTTTTCGAAGCCACTTTCAAGTTCTAATAATATTCTTGTGTTGCCGTAGTTGTCTTCTACGAAATCGATTACGTTTCCTTCTATTTGGTCTCCAACTGTTAGTGGTTCCCAGTATCTGCTTGTTTCGTCTATTCCTGGTGTGATTGTTTCAAATGCCATACTATCTTACTCCTTGATTGCATCATAAATTCTTAATAGTGTCTCATACTCTACTGTGAGTGTGTTTAGTTCTCTTTTTTCTTGTACGAGTTGAGAGTCAATGTAAGCCTTTCTCATACTCTCGTTGCTGATTTTTTGTAATCCTTGTGATTTTCTTTCTTCGTTCACCTTGTCCCAATTGGTTTCAAGCAACAGGGTGTTTTTGTCAATGTCGACTTTCTGTCGGTAGACGTCTAGGTTTTTCTTTGCTCCTTCTAGTTCTTTGATTAGCATCATGTTGACGTCGATGCCTTTTTGTCTCCATAGTCCGATGCAGTTGTATACTGTGTCGGTGTATCGTAATGGTTTCATTTCTTGGGTTTCTTCTTTTTTAGTTGCCATTCTTGGTCCTCCATAGGTTAAAATCTTCAAGTTTCTTTTGTTCGTTTGGTATTTCAAAGACAAGGACTTTGCATTCATTCGCCCTTGTCCTCATTGTATAAAAACCGTGCCGTTGGAAGTATGCTTCGTCTTCCTTGGCAATGGTTTCTAATAGTTCATCTGCTAACTCTCCAATACTAGTCATCTCTCTCCTCCAAAGTATTGATAGTAAGGGTGTACTCTGGTTTATTATGTAGGTCTGACTCGTATTGCTTGATGCTGATGGTTTGTACTTTCTTGGCTCCGAAGACCCCTATTTTGTTTATTTCTTTGAGTACTCCGTGCCAGTCTGTAATGATTTTTTCTTCTTTCTTAATAACTCTCATAAACTAAATCCCCCTATAAGAATGCCAAAGGTGTGCTATAATATTCCGGTGGCTTTATAATGAAGCAAAGTGCTACAAGTCCTAGAAATGCTAAAACAAGGAGTGTTACAAAACCGACCAGGACAAGTGTCCTGTGGATGTCAGTTTGTACACGGTCAAGTCTTGCCTTGCCAGTGTAACACATATAGGCGTATGCTAGGAGGTTTTGCAGTCCATTCTTCATAATTTCACCTCTTCGCCTATCCATCTGCTTATCTGAGCCTCCAAATAAGCCTCATCGTTTAAGTGACAATCCACAAGGTAATCCTCTTCATCTTTTGGATCGTACCATGGGATTTCTTCATCTGGTGCATCAAGTGAGTGTGTTGTGTTGAATATTTCGTCATGTTCCCATGGTTCCATTATTGGCACACTCCTTTGATGTAGGCTTTGTGATTGTGGAATTCGACTTCTACTGTCTTGCCAAGTTTGAGTTGGCTTCGTTTAACAGTTCTGCCGAGGTAGGCTTCGTAGCATTTACCACGACTGCCGATGCACCAGATGCTGTCTGGGTTGATGGCATAAAGTTTCTGCTTAACCATTGTTTTCACCTTCTTTGGCAAATTTCAGTATTCTTTCTTCGAGCTTTAATGCTCGTATTATGTTTTCTCCGTTGGTCAGTTCACCATTAGGGAGTATGACCAGGGTTTCGTTTTCGATTTTCATAGTACCAAAATTCCTATTTTGTGCAAAAATTTTTAAGTCAAGAAATTAAGTCTTGCTTATATTATAGTTAGTCGTCATCTTATATAAAAGTTACTACTTTTTAGTGTGAAGTGATAGTAACATATATTAATCATAAAAAGTATAATTATATATAACAAAAATAGATATAGGAGTATGATAATTTTGAAACAACATACAAAAGTACATAAAGCAAATAACACCAGTAATAGCCTTAAAGCGACTATTCCAAAGGCTATCTGTGATGTTTTAGAACTTGAGCATTTAGATGAAGTAACTTGGACTGTCAATGTAATTGACGATCAGAAGGTGGTGACAATCAAGAAGAGAGAATAGTAACAAACTATATATGCAATCATCTTTAAAAATAGTAACATGGTTGCTGAAGATAAACAATGCTATAAAGTAAAGGTTTTTCATAGTTCAAAAAATATATCCTATTGTGCAAAATTTAAGGTTAATTATTATTTTAACTAATGGAACTCTCTTTTTTTTTATCGTATTATTCTCTATTCTAACTGCTTTGGCAGCCATACCCCTACTAATTTTTATTTTCTATAACTTGTAACCTAATTCTTCAAGTATCTTTTTCACCTCCAAACGTGCAGCCTCCTTAACATTGGCTTGTAATTCATCATACCGTCTTTGCAATTCTGCAAATTCATTCGTTGTGTCCCTCTTCTCTTCAAGAATAAACAACCGGTGCATATTCAAAGCATACTTTCTTTTCATATCCAGGGGATTGTCAAGGAAATAAGCCTGATGCACTTTATTTTTACCCCTGCCCTGCAAACTATCCACCAAATTGACCGGTAAAGCATTCTCGCCCTGCGATAATTGGCTCGCATGAAACTTACGGAGCATATGTGGCCTGAACCGACGATTATGACCAACCTTCCCCAAACCGAGCTTGTCATTCAGGTGTATGAATTTCTGTGTCAGGTAAAGGTGGCCAATCCCGAATAAGGCACTATCATTCGTTAGGCTTCTTTCACAGCCGCATAGGTAATCGATTAAGGCCCTACTTGACTCTGGACTGCTGAAAGTGTAATAGTCCTTACCTGTTTTTTGTCTGTGGATTTTCCAACAAGGCACAATATCCTGGTTTGGATCCAACTCTTCCAGGACTTCATTTATTGTTTTGGAATTATGGTATTCCTTTGTTGCTTGGATGAAGTCTTGTACTTGTAGGTTTGTGGTTTCGGCTCGTGCCGTTCCGCTGCTACTCATGAATAGTATGATGGCTCTCATCTGGGAGTCGGTATTGTTGACTGCTCTTCGGATTATGTCCCTGGTTGGTAAATCCTCGTACCTTATTTGAGTGTTGGGCTTGTTGCGTGTGCTGACACTTGGCAGGGCTTGTAACTCGATTTCGTAGTATCGGTAGATTGTTAGTATCCTTGCCAGGTATGTTTTTGTTGTGGCCTTGTACTCGTATTTTTGGAGTAGGTATGCTCGGAAACCTATCAATCGTCGTCTTATTGTTCGGTGTTTCCATCTTACTCCGTCCTCCTCTTCTTTTTCTGCTTCTTGTATTAACTCGTACATGCTCATTTGGTTGTAGGTGGTGTATTGTCTCATGGCACATTCGTAGTTTTTTATCGAGGACAGGGTTAGGTTTTTGGATTGTCTTATTTCTTGAAGTATTTTTTTGTCTTCAATAATCATAGGCATTCCTTATGTTTGTCTGTCTGTTTTTTTATAAAATAAGTGAGAGCATTTGATAAGTATTCGGGTAAAGTTATTGTAAATGGGTGTTTATTAAATATGTAAGTTTTGTTTTATCCTAACTTTATCAGGGTTTTTTATCAAATGTGTATGGGATACCTAATTTTTTGTCCTTTTTTGGTTATAAAATGGGGTGTTGGTAATAAAAAAAGGGAGTGAAAGTAATAAAAAAAGAATAAAAAAAGTAAAAAAAGTTTTATGGTTTTAGCAGTCAGCCTCCTCATCGTCTTGTTCGACTGGTGGCACTGGTTCGATGTACTCCTCGTTCAGGATTATGGGTTGTCTGATTTCACCGACCTGTGCCGGCTCATCAATAGTTGGAGTATTATCAAGGAAAGCCAATGTATTCGGATACTTCGCATCAACATAAGCAATAATAAGACCCACTATTGCAAGGATTATGCTTATCACTTGGTCTTGTGTCTGAGTGTCTGCTATGATATAGGGGAGGACGGTTAATAAGACCATTTTCACGATTGTACTAATATTTCCAGTATGATTACTCAATTCTTTCACCTCATTATTATTGTACATAGTTCCCATTCTCATCCGTAAAGACAATATCACTCTTATTAATAATATTCTCCTTATGGTTTCTTTCATTGATTTTTGCTTGGTATTCAATCACGAGTTTATGATCGCCCAGGCAATCATATAGTCGGTTGGCTATTTTTTGGTTTATTAAGATTTTTTGTATTGTCATAAGCATCATTATTTTTTTGTAACTATCATCAAAGCAGGCTGCCCTCCAGGAGTATTTGCTGCATAATGAGCCTGCAAGGAATACGGCCTCCATTGAAGATGACCTTGATAAGCATTAGCGTTAACCTTGTAGCCTAAACTGTTCAAAACCCTTATTCTCTTGTTAACAGTATCTATCTTATCCGCCTCTTCGTAATGTCCGCAGATTGTGCCGGTTGCTTTTTCTCCTGAATCCTGATAACCTATATGCCATCCTACCGCGGTATCGGGTCTTGACATTAGTTTTCCAACTGCTTCGAATCTTTCATCAATTGTGTCTCCCATACTGCTGAAGTTTTTCCAGGTAACGTGTAGGTTGACTTTGTATTTTTTAGCAGCTATTGCGATTGCGGTTTCCAAGCCTAAGTGACTTGTACCTGCGGTTGTGGTTCCGGCCCAGCTCATCAAGGTTGTTTCAGGGATGGTGATTCCTAATAGTTTTTTCAGCAATTGTTGCAGTAGGTTTGCTCCGCAGCTGTATGGGAATTTCTGTCCTAGGTCTTCTGCGGTTGTTAACAAGTGTGGTTTGCTTGTGTAAATTTTAGTTTTTCCACTTGTTTTTTTATTGGTTGATGTAGGTTTACTTGGTTCGGTTTTTGTTTTTGTAGTCTCCTTTTTATTTACATCAATATACTTGCTTGTAAATAGGCAAGTCTTCGGCAAAACCTTATTTTCCTTGTAGTATACTATGATTTTAGAGATGCCGTATAGGTAGGTTGTGAAGTCTGCCTTGTTTCTTATGGTTACTACATATGAGGGTACACGATTATTTTTACTGCAATACTCGTTAAATCGGTTTATCATATCCAAATAGGTGGTTTTACTGCAATTCTCATTCAGTTTTACACTAAATCCTTGATTAGACTTGCCAATTGCTTTAACATTAAAAGTATCTGCTTTAAGGTTGCTGATGGTTCGGCTTATCAAGTAGGCGACCGTGTATGGTGTGTATTGGTTGCCTTGGATTGTGCAGTACCGTGGAAGCTTCTTGTTTTTCTCGATGAATGTTTTGATTTCAACTGCTTCTTTGATTATGTTTTTTTGTGTTATTCGTGGCATAATCTTCTTTTCCTATCATTATTATTCTTTTTTTGTGTCTGTCAATTAAAATAATGCATATACCCCAGTAAAAACACAAGGAGTTGCTTGATTTGTGCCAGTCCACCAGCAATATAATTGGACTTGACCATTAGGTATTATGCAGAGACTTGTCTGCCTACCCTTATCAAAATTAAGACTGTATGCTTGTGTGAACCAAGTTTGAGTAGTTGGTCGATACTTCTCTGGGAGTGTACCCAAAACATTGTAACTTCCAACACTACTGCTTGTAACTGTAACACTATTATCAATCCAACTTAATTTTACAAGTTTATCACCCAATAATGTGAAATTCATAGGAGCTGCACCACTTACATTGCTCGGATTGATGGTAGTAGATTCGGTAGTAATTATACTGTCGCTTATCGAACAAACAACACAATCATCTCTACCATCGGATACGGTGATGGTATCCGCAACATTCACACTTAAGCCAAGTGTAACAGTACCACCACTACCAGTAGTAACCTCTACACTACTTGATGCAGTAATGCTAGTACCATTCATACTAACAAAACTGCCACCAGTACAAGTAACAGTACGGGTCTGTCCATTGGCAGGGTCGCCGAACACATCATTAACAAGTAAGGTTATTGTAACAGTATCCCCTACACTAGGACTGTAATCATTACTGGTTAACTTGTCAATGTAATAATTATCCCCTAGAATTTCACTTATACTTACATTACTTCTCTCACTCATACTCACACCTCATCTACTTCAATATACACACTCTTATTCAGTACACCAATACTGCAAGTCATATCCTCATCAGTTGTTTCCACGTACAAACTCTTATTAGTCAAGCCGAAGCTTAACAATCCCGTATTCTCGGTCTGCACGTACAATTCTTTTAACCCAGTATCCACGCCGAAGATGAAACCATAAAGGGTGTAGCCGAACTGATAAACAGTCTGCAACACACCATTGACTGTATCGGTCATCTTCACCAGGATACTCTTATTCAGCATATAATCTTCAAGACTATGCTCACTTATTACATTCCCATAGCACCTTAAACGGGTTGGGCTTATTAGGATTTTCTCAACCAATTTAATTCACACTCCAATACTACTTTTTTTTTAGAAGAAACCATTAGGATAATTCGGACCCTGATAACTATGAATAGTCCCAGGAACATTACCATATTTTGGGTTATTTAAGTGGTTGCCCCAAGGCTTACGATACTTCAACACAGGGTCCACATACCGCCACTTCCCCGTGCTAATAGTGGTAATCTTACCCAAAACATGACCATCACGACCGCGACTAGTATGCACATACTCCAACCTTAATGTTTCAGTGCAACCGGCAGCATCCATAAGGGTAAACATGAACCTTGTACTATCACAACAATTCGCACCCTTCACCTTCATAACATAGGTTGGTGAACGCCTGAAATTATCATAATAATCATACCTAAGATTACTCTTTTTACCACACCACGCAGCAATCTTCTTAGCCGCTGCCAAACCTGTACTATTGCCAACTATGTTTTTGGCAAGTTGGACTAGGTTCTTATTGATCGTGTAACTCTGGGTTCTTGTTTTACTGGACTCAACATTCTTGGCTTTGACGGTCTTTGTGACTGTGTCATAGTACATCTTACCCTTTTTAAGGGTGTAGGCTTCGGTTTTCTTGCTTATTACTGGTTTCTTGTACATTTTCAACTTTTTAGGGTTGCTTCCGTGGTTTGCACCAGTAATTGTTGAGAAATCGGCATCGCATTTTTTACAGAATATGTGTCCTTCGGCTGAGCCTCCTTCTCTTTTGCCTGTGGCTGGGAATTTTCCCCAGTTCGCAGATTCATTACCTGCCCAGAAGATACTCCAATACAATTCCTTACTGCCACAGAATGGACATTTCCTTTTAAACACGGTTTTATAAAATTTGTAACCATATTTTGCAAGTTCACCACTCGCGGATGGTCGACCAATAGCCATCAAGTATTTACCATCAGGTGATACACCATACTTTGAGTAGTATCGTTTGACACTCTTTGTAGACTTACTTGTCTTTTTAGTGGTTTTCTGCTTCAAATTCGCAGGGGTCTTCTTCTTGGTATCCACAGGCTTCGGCGGTGTCTCCACAGTACCAGACACATTGACCTGGACAGTATTTGTGGCTTCTTCGTACTCTTCATCACCACCAAAACTTATGACCAGTTCGTAGTCTCCTGGGTTAAATTGCAGGTTCAGCCTTGCGTAACCATCAGCATCAGTCAACCTGTTATATGTGTGCTTGGTCAAGGTCTTACTACTGCCATTATCCTTTACCGTGTACAAGGCGAAAGTAACCAGTTTATTTGCCAAGTATTGGGTGCTATAGGTGTCGGTCTCATCATAATCCAAATTCTCAAGCCTAATACTGTATAATTTTTCATTCGGATATTTAAATGATACATTACTTGCAAGGATGCTTGTTTCCTTTGTCACTGCTTTAATATTATTCAAACTATAATTGGATAACTCAATAGTGTTTTTGGCTACATCATGAGCCTCCTTATGAGTCTTAACCACACGGGCAGTAACAAGTTCTGAATAATCAGGGAGTTTCACATAAACCTTATCGTGCAGTTCATAATCGTTGAAGCTTCCTTCTTTCCGTAGGTTAGCGACATCTAAGGTGATGTTGAATTCCCTAGTGGATTTTTCTTTGAGTTTCATTGCAACATCATTGTAGATTGCTAGGGCTACTTCGTCACTGGTTTCGACGGTTCCCATCTTCGGACGATTCAACAAGAAATCGTCTCTTACATCTGGGTTGCCATACACGGTTGTGTATTCCATATTAGGAATATTTTCGGTGCTTACGTGCAAATCACCCGCCAGTTTCGTATATGGTGCTTTCCAGTAAGCAGTTGCTCGCCAGTATTCCCATTGACTATTAGATGCGGTTTGTGTGTCAACTTGGTCTTGTGGGTGGTATGGTCTCTGCCAGAAATTACTCTTGGAACTTGCTCCCATTTGCTGCTGTGCCATACTGGTATCATTCGCTTGTATCTGCACCTTCTCGATTATCATCGGTATTGTTTCGCCCTTAGTGACGGATAGGTTCTTCCACGCTGTTATGATGTTGTTCATATCATTCCTTGTAAGACCATTATTGTCATCAAGGCTTAGGATTGGGCTTATGCTGGTGAATGTTTCGGTCTCATCTGTCTCGAATTGCACATTCTCCAAGTTAAAACCGAAATCCAATACTTCCTCGTGCACATGACCTATTTCACGATTGATACAAGTCATATACAAGATTAACTCGTTTTCAGTATCATAGATTGTAAAGTAGCAATCATCTGGAATGGTAGTGTTTTCAATAGTGTCAGGGTCATCTGCTACTGTGATGAAGCTTTTAGGTTGAACACCACAAACATCAGAGGGTGCGACGGCGAAGCTTTTACCCTTGATTTCCATTCCGAGTGTGCCGTGATTCATTGAAAGGCAGATTACAATATTTGCATCACTGCCATCTAATCCGACTGTTTCAGCGTTCCAACTGAGTGGTGTGTCTCCTTCCTTGTAGACCAACCCATCACTATTCAACAATTCACCATCAGAGTTAGTGATTCGGAGTTCCGTACTTGTTGGATCTATATTTGCTAATACGGTTCCATCTTCAAAGTTTACTATGTCGTCTTCTTCTTCGACGTCTTCGTAGGTGTCGGTTGTTGGGTTGCCATCGGAGTCGTAGATTTCTGGGGTTGTATTGTTTTCGGTTACGAAATCATACTCTATATTCAATTGCCAGTTCTTGCTTACATCTATCGGATTCAAGAAGTCAAGGTAACGGTGGATTGTATTGTTTAAACAATCCTTCTCGTACCTTGTAACAAAGACATTACCGGTTTCCTCTTCAATATACCTTAACAATGCCATCAAGTTAATTGTACCATTCAAGCTAATATGGTTGTAGGCTTTGTTCATTGCATATTGTACTACTCCAATATTAAACCAGTCTCCAAACCAGTAATGCAGGGCATTGTAGTCAATATTCACTGATTGTTGTCCATTGGTTACACTTACATCAAAACCATTGCTACTGGTTAGTTCGTTCTGTGTGAATAATGGAGCATAGTTAAGCTCGACTAATACTTCTTCCAATTCAGTATGGAAACTGTTCTCTTGGTATACATCGGTCTCGACTGGTGTGTTTATGACGTATAGGCAGTCGGTTAGGTTGTTGTCGCCACTTATCCAGACCTTATTACCAATTCGGAATAGTTGCTTGTCTTCGTGCAAGTCTTGGAACTGGTAGGTGAAATCAAGTGAGCGTAAGCCTCCTTGTTCGTGTGTCTCTGTCAAGTCACATAATTCTGGGTCGAGGAATCGTAGGAATTCCTCATCACCAGTCATTACAACAATAGTTAATCCCATATTTTACCATCTCTCCGTAAATTCAACTTTCCTTACAGTACAACCAGTGGCGTTGAAGTTGTATTCTCCGTGCAGATTAAACCAATCACTGTTGAAGTCTACATACTTGCTTAGGTCGGTTGGTTCTGTATCGTCCTCGTTGGTTCGGTGGTATACTTTCCGTTCTTCGCAATCTATCTCAACAATACCTGTTTGCCAGTTTCCATCGTAGCCGATTGTGAATTTTTGACCGGTTACGGTTTCTTCTAGTGTGATTACATCCTCTTGTGCTTTTAGGCTTATGATTGGATTAACTGATGCTATTCCTTGTACAAAACCGGTAATATTTGTGCTGGTGTTTTGTTTTGAATAGGCTGTACCTGCTGGTATTGTTAGTTTGGCTTTGATATTATAGGAGCCTGCACTTGTGCTTATGTCCATTGTATCGGTCATAATATACTCGAAGTAGACATCAGGGTAATGAGTGAATTCGATCGTGTTTGGTATTGGTCGGTTGTACTCGTCTTTTTCATTTACTAATAGTTTGGTTAGTTGTCTGAGCATATCAGTTGATGTTTGTAGGTCGCATTCGCCGATGCTCATTTCGAGTTCTATGGTTTTTTCTCTGATGTTTTGTCGGTAGGCATCATTGGTGTCGGTTCCATCGATTGACAAGAAGCTTGTGTCGGTGTCTAATCCCTCAGGTATTTTGGCATCTTCTATGAAGGCACCATAGTAGGATAGGTCTTCGCCGTTGACTTTAACATTAATCAGTTGCTCTTGCAGTTCTTCAATGTAGAAGCCTATTCTGATGTCTCCGAAGTTTAGGTTGGCTTCTTCTTCGAGTAGGATATTGTTGGCGAAGATTTGCACCTCCCAATCCTCTAAACTGGTTAGGTCGGTGGTTTGGAAGCCCCAAAGGTCGCCTAAGCCTCCGAACTTGAACTCGGTTTGGGAGTCGATAGTGTCTTGGTTGTTAATGATTATGGTTCTTTCACCGGTTTCACCAGATGGGCTTACTATTTTGGCGGATAAGACCATTTCATCGGCTTGCTCGATGGTTCCAGTTACCTCTATTCCACGGATACTATGGGTTTCGTCGGTTCCGTAGTCCTCATCTAATGGGAAATCGTAGAGTATGATTGTTTCTGTGGTGTCGAGGTTTGGTATACTGGTTTCCGAGATATTCTCATCAAGCAAATTACTTATTGGTTCCGGATAATTGCCAGTAGGTTCTCTTCCCTTGTACACCTGTTTCTCGATAATTGCGGGATTATTATGGGTTATTGTACCCATATCATAACCAAGGGTGGTTGTTTCTGGGTAATCCCCTGTGAATATTAGGTATAATGGGTAGTTTTCGTTGTAGGTGAATTCGCATTCTAGGTTGTTGTACTCGTTCACAATGGTTGGTGCATTAGACCAGTATTCGGCATTCTCGAGTATTTGACTTGGTGTTAGGTTCTCGTAATCGGTAGTATCGGTTATGGTCTCGGTTACTTCCCCAGTCTCAGGGTCAGTAGTCTTAGTTATGGTTATATTATCACTTATAGCATTGTTGAATACTCCTAAACGATTATTCTTGTACCAATCCCTCTCATAAATATCACTTGTAGTATGTTTGACATCTGATTGCAGGACATACGGGTAACCAGTACCCAAACGGTCAAACTCTTCCTCGGTCGGTTCAAGGAAAGTAAAGTTAGGAATGGTTAAATCATTTTCTTCTGGCACCACTTCAAAGAAATAACTGATGTCTGGGGTCAAATCCTTAAAGGTATCCCAATTATTGACATTCCTATCATCATCATAAATCAACTCATCCAATCCAAAGCAATAGAACACATATTTGCCCACATCTGTGCCTCTGAAAACAGCCTCCTTATACATTTCAGGTGGCTTCCAGAGACCCCAATACCGACCGTGCTGATAGAATGTGATTGTCGCCCATTGGATAGAAGGGTCATCGAAAGTGGTTTTCCATTGCATTTTTGTGTTTTGTTCAAGTAACAAAGGTTCTCCTCTATCATTGCAAGGAAAACCGAATATAATAATATCCTTTTTGGTTAATACCTTTTCAAGACTGTTAGTTATCGCTTCGTTTACTAATGTCTTAACCCATTTGATTGGCACCGGCACATTATCATCATCAGTAATATTAGGTGCGGAGTCTGGTGCTGTTTCCTCACTTGTTACTGGTCTTTCACGAATACTAACCGATTTAGTAGCATTCGCACCATTCAAACTCTCACTCAATGTAAATGTTCCAGTGAAAACATCAGACCCACTAGGATAAGTCACACTCGGTGTAAACCTTAATGTAACATTACTAGTACCACTACCACCAACATTCGGCTCCCAACGATAAGTCGTATTATTAACCTTGGTAACCCGTCCAGTTCCCTCATAAGACTCATAAGAGAACCCAATAGGAGTCGTAAGTGTCAATGATGGATTATACCTTGTAAGGTTCTTATTACTAATCCTTAAAGTAACATCAAAAGCCTCACCATTATAACCATCAACCGCATCAACCTTAACAGTATAATCACTCAGCACATATTCGACACGGACACGAACATAACTAATCCTCAGGTAACCATTCCATTTATTGGTATTTGTCGGATAATTGATACGGCAACCGAAATTGCCACTATTTAGTTGTGCACGTGTAATCTTGCCCTTAACATTAAAGGTCTTGGTATTAGTTTTCATACTAGTGGTAGGTGCTACGCCCTTCGCACTAAAACCACTCACACCCAACAATGATATAGTTGGAGCAGGAATATTCACAACCCTCTTCGGATACTTGCTACTATAATCACTGCCAGTATTCTTACGATGCCTATATTCCACGATAATCTTAGTCGGTTCCGCCCCGAGTGGCAGATTAAAACCGAACCCAGTACAACTAATCGTACTTGGTCGGTTCTTAGTCTCCGCCTTACCCTGAATAAGCACACTTGATACGGCATGACTATCCTCAGCAGCATTACGAATATTACTCAAATAATCAAAGGTTACATAATGACCACCAGTGGTCTGAGTCACGGTACCTGCATACTTTGTTACTGATGCCATACTTTACACTCCTTTTGCACGATTATTCCGTGCCAAAATCCTATTCTTCGCCCTACTATCCAAACTTTGGAAATCATTATTATTCACCAACACAGACAACACACTCTTATCAGTCAAACTCTCAACTAATGCATTCCTTAAAACAACCTCATCAATATTAGATGGAACATTTTTTAGATCCAAACTCAAATTAACATCATTTGTGGTGTGGATTTCCATCTTCTCAATACCACTTACTTGTGATGGTGTTAGGTCTTCGCCACCATAAGCACCGCCTAGTGGCAGGTCCTCACCACCAAAAGCACCACCAATAACCGGAATACTATTAGCCTTAGCCTTAATCTGATTAACCACACGGACAATACTATTATAAGCATTACGGAATGGTTGAGTCAGCTTATTTGTGATTCCACCTATATTGATGCCACCAGTCAAACCATTAGCCGCACCTTTAATCCTATTTATTACGCTATGTATACTATTATAACCTGCGGTGAATGGTGCCAATAATATATGAGCAATACTGGATATAGCACCTCTTATCATACCAGGCAAAGCACGGAACCAATTCCTTATGCCGTTAATGATTGCTTTCACACGATTGCCAGTAGCAATCATAGTGGAAATGAACAACTTAACCGCGGCGATAACCAATCGTATCGGAGCAGTTAACAATCTCCAAGAAGTACCAATATTATTAATCATAACCCTCACAATATCAAACTTACTGCTACTGCTCACACCAAAGAACTTAAGCACGGCATTAACCACACTACTTACTACTGGCACGAGCCAATTCCAAGCCGCAGTCAAAGCAGATAAGAATGATTGTACATCAGGGTGGTTAATGAAAGCATTCCATAATCTTTGAATACCAGCCCATACTGCATCAATCATACTAGATGCATCAGTCCACCATCCAAAGGCTTTACCAATCTCATAAATAAGCACAACAATAGCCGCACCAATCGCAATGAATGGCAACCACGGAGCCAATAAAGCCCATGATGCAGTAATCGCAGGCAACAAACTCGCTTCAAACAAGGTCATCGCTCCTTGAACAGCCATTATTGCAGGAACCAGTAAAGCAAAACCGGCAACAACTGCACCAATCACACTTATAATTCCACCTAAAGGACCATTCATGACACTACTGACAGTATCTCCAACAAAGTTCAATACTCGACCGGCAACTTCCAAAGCAGGCACCAATACTGGTAACAACACTTCACCTGCTAATCTTTCAAGCCGTCCTTTCGCGATATCTATCTGTGCCTGCAAACCGGCCCAACTCTTCTTATACTCCTCATTCGCGGTCTTACCCTCATTCATGCTTGCGGCCATACCAAGTGCGGCGGCTCTTTGGTTGGTGTCCATGGTCGCCCATTTGGCATTAACATCATCAATGGTGGCTCCTTGAATGCCAAGAGCATTACCCAACTCTTCAACAGTGATACCAGTATTCGCTAATGTTCTCTCCATAACGGATGATCGCATCGCCAATCCGCTCATCTTGTCAGCCATTGTACCGATGTCAGTTCCAAGGAGTGTTGCTTGTGCACCGGCTCCTTGCATCATTGACTTGAAACTACCTATATCAGTGATACCTCTTGCAGTAGCTGTGATGAAGGATTCTCTGATTTCACCACCTGCTCTTCCAGTTTCAGATGATAACTGGCTCACTGCATCGGTCATTGCATTGACATCAATACCGGCTCCTTCTGCTTCCAACCTTGCACGCATCAAGGAGTCCTCGAAGTTACCTGCCTTGTCGGCGACATCCCATAATCCTTCCGCTAACTGGTTGAATATCTCTGCACCTGCCAAGCCACTAATGATTGAGCTTATCTGTTCAAGTGGGTCTTCGGCGGTACTGGCGGATTCTTCCATCTCATCCAATCCTTGACTGCCTTGCTCTGCACCGCCTTGTACAGATTCGCCCATATTCTCGGCGGCACCTGTAACACTCTCAAAGGTATCGGAAGCCTCATCCACTGCACGAAGTATGACTTCTAACTCTTCTTCCATATCTTACCTCTTTTGTTTTTTGAATTTCACTCCGTTCGCTTCGCAAAGGGCAGTAATTTTAGTATCCAAAGTCTCCTTGAAACGTATGTCTTCTGCTGCTCCTATGCTAAAAAAAGTTTGCTGGCATAAGGTCTGCTCCCAAAAACTGGGTGCGTGGATTATGCCAGCACGGTATTGTTCGTAGAGTATTCTGCCTTCATTACTCTTTGCGAAAGTTTTTAATTATTGTTAAATCGTTATCGTTAATGTTGCTTATGCTGATTATGTGTCTGAATATTTGTTCTGGTACTCCTGCTGGTAGGTTTTGTATTGTGTCTGGTTTCACGGTTTCGCCATTGACACTAAGGCCATAAGCAACTCCCTTGTATAATGCTTCTGTTTGGTAATGGGTGAATTCCCCTGCATTAATATCCACATCTGTATTGTTGGTTTCTACTTTTGTCCTTTTGCCTTTGGCTCCCAATCCTACTTTCATCACGAAACCCTTTTTCTCAATGGTTTGCAATTCTGATAATTCGCCACTGGTTAATGGTCTTATCATTATTTCCTCATCATTGATTGTGATTGTTTCGGTTGCTTCTGTGCCGAGGGTTAGTTTCTGTAATATTTCAAGGTTACTCATCATTAATCACCTAATAAAAAAAAGAAAAAAGCCTCCAAAAGTATTAGTTGGAGGCGGTGAGTTCTTCCTGGTAATTCATAAGTTTTACATACATATCGGTTTCGACTTCGGTTCCACTTGCTAGTGCGACCTTGGCACTGCCAAGGCTTTCGAGTGTCATTGTCACTTCCACTGTATCTGTTCCGCTCATACTGTATTCGACATTCACGGTGCATCTTGGGAATACGATCTTGCAGTTTATGTCGGTGTCTTCGCAGTGTGCGATATTAACTTCAAGTGGCAATTGTAATAACTTACAACTGCTTGGTTCTAATACTCCGACTTCCCCGTACTGTGCATTGAGTATGCTTCTCACAGTATCGGATGTTAATGTGGTGGTAATGGATACTTCGTTTTCTCTTTTACCTGCTTGCGCTCTTTTCTGAGGATACCTGCTGCCTAATCCAATGGTACTGTCTACATCATGGTTGTTGTTTCCTTCAAATGAGAAGGCAGTAGATACTCCATCAAGTGGCAGGTTATTCAATTTAAGGCTCACATCGTAGAACATGATGAATATTTGTTCTGCGGTTAACTCATCAGGCCTTGTGAATGTTTCGCCATCTGTTCCGATTATTCCTGCTTTTTCAGTCTTGTATATCCAATCAGCACCGACAGTCATTGATTCATCAGATACTTCAAGGCTCATTCCATCACATAATAAACCGTACAAGTATTTTTTGAGCATATCATAGACTGCTATTCCACGGAAACTTGGCAGTTCCTTGCCTTCGCCACCATAGAATTCATGAGTGTGAACATCACCATTACCGGCGGTGTAAACATAATTATCCAAGTAGCCACGGAAGTACCAAGTTAGTTGTTGTAAGTCTGCATCGGCACTAGTTGAGCCGGTTGGTTTCATTATCCCTGCTCTTGCCCTTTTATTCATACGGGAACCACCGGATTTGGTGATTGGTTCGTCATTAAGTTTGAACTCGACTTCTTCGGCTTGGTTCCAGAAGTTAGGGTCAAATGAGGATTTACTGACACTAGTGTCGCCGTATGTTTCTTCTAATTCTAATCCGAATCCTCTATCTACCATGTTATCATTAT
>Ga0326512_10001001_pt1 | contig 23076 bp, 34 predicted proteins | sample 1_2617_0518_D_FD_203652 | JGI IMG/M metagenome (GOLD analysis project Ga0326512, IMG submission 203652) | Bovine rumen microbial communities from UC Davis, California, United States - 1_2617_0518 | ecosystem: Host-associated > Mammals > Digestive system > Stomach > Rumen | place: USA...
TTTGTAAAGCATTACTATCCAACTTTTTATCGAGTCCTTGTCACTCGCAAGTAACTCATCTATTTTGTCGGTAATTGACTGTAGCTGCTTTTGTTGTTGCTACATATTCTTAATAACTTTCTCCAAGGTTTCCTCCTGCTCTCGTATCTTATCAACATGATTGAATGTCTTATTCCTAAAATACTGAACAAGTTCATAACCCTATTTTAAAGCAGTCCCAAGCATAAATAGAAAAATGATAGTCGCTTCAAGAGTATAATGTTGAAAAAACTAGACCATATACTTCTCCTTAAAAGCCCAACGCTTGTTTGGACATCGTTTGTAATTGTTTGCGGTAAGTACCACACTGAGTTCCATAACGCGCTGCATCAATCAAGTGACAAAACGCGTCAATTGGTTTGTCGGTCCAGTTATCAAACTTATCTTTATCAAAAGCATAATTGGAAAATTCTATAATTGCGTTTTCACAAGAGGGATGAATCAAAATCTCATACTCTTGTAATTTACGGATACCCTACATAATAGAACCCTTACCCTTTTTGGCGGGCTTCACTCTCATGATTTCCAATTTACCTAATTCTGCTATTGAACGCGGTTCTGCACTATCCGCATATATTAAGCACTTTTGGTATCCTCGATACTTAATCCAGGCAGCCACGTCCTCAAGAGTCTGTTGTGATTTATAAAACTCATCACAAAAATATAATTTTTTATTTTCTTCATCTACCCGCATAATTGCGATGGCGGTCGGGTCTTGCCAACCAAAGTCCAATCCAATCCAAAGCGGAAGATTACCTAGTTCTTTTACATCGTACTGCTCTATCCGCCAGTTATCAAATACCAAACCTTCAGAAACGCCCCATTCGCCATTTCCTTCAATACGAAAACGGCGCGGATACTTCTATTTCATCTCCTAAAAGACTTTAATATCATCCTCGCCTAGCCATTCATTGCATTTGTATGTAGTTGTAAGTGCTAACTTATCTGGAGTATTTGGAGTATCAAAAAAGCGTTTTTTAATCCAAATTTTATCACTCCAAGGGTTAAATGTGAATATTATTTGTTTAAAATATCCAGGAGGCAGCTAGCCTCTTAACGATAAATCAATTTTGTTAAAGTCTTCCTCGGAAGTAATTTGGTAAGCCTCTTCAATCCAACAAAGATTAAGATAACCAACAGGAGCAGTAATAGAGGTGATAGATAAAGGATTATCACAACCCCTAAAATAAATCTTTTGACCAGTAGGCTAATAGGTAGCCTAAAGCGGAGACACCGTAAATTTCCACAAATGTCCCACTCCTAAGTTCTATGTAGCCCATTTAAGCTGTTTCCAAGTCGAGTCACGTTGCGTATTAAACACTTGCCGCACCACAAGACAATTTGACAGGGGGTACTGCATCATTAAAAATATAATCTTCATTGCGGCGGTCGTTGATTTCTTACTTCCACGAGACCCTTTCACCAAGAGGTAACGACCACGAAAGTTCCAGAACGCATTATAGCCTTTTCCAATCTTCTCACTAAGTCTTATTTCCATCTTCATCCTCCGGCAAATCATTAACTATTACAACTTGCTCGCGGACGTTAGCATCAATAGTAGACTTAGACTGTTGAACACCTAACTGCTTTTGTAATAAATCTAATGCTTTTAACTGCACCTGCGGAGTGTAGACCGTGTCGCCCTTCTCAGCGAAACCCATTTCGATTAATTTACGAGCGACATTTTCTGCGGAATATCCCATATCCGCGAGTATTTCTTGCTATCTAATTTTTTTATATTCTTGCACTTTCGGATTCCTTAATACCTGTGAAGCATTTTTACTATTTTTACGAGCATCACCTTTATCCCCATAAACTTTTATATATGCTCCAACAGGATCATATGGTAAAGAACCCAAAAGAATCTCAACAAAAGTAAGCTGTTGAGGCTGTAATTCAGGTTTTTCCTTAAGTTCGATCATGGTAAAACCTCCTTTCATTATTTTATAAAAAAAGTGCTAATTTGATTATTCGTTTTTGACTCAATAGAATCAATAGAAAGAGAGTCAAAATTGATGCGGGCGGCCCGCGTCTGGTTTATTGATACATGCATATTATGTAAGACTACTTTAGCTTCGTTTTCTATTGTTTCACATTTCCAAAGTTCATCTTCAAAGTAATTCGTATCCATCTCTAGTCCTTTTCTCTTTTGAAGCAAGCGTTTTGGGGGCGAAGCCACCAAAATCGCGCGCAGATTATATTTTATTAGCGTTTTTAGATGCGTGCCCGAAGGGCTAAGCTATCTAAATAGCGTTATTATTATATTATGTGAGCAATTTTTATCTCACATGTGAGCAATTTTTTACTCACTAAGTGAGCAATTTTTTTCTCACTTAATTGTTTTTACTACATTTACTTTAATTGAATCGCTAATAGGCGGATTATCATAGAAGTCCCAAACTTCACTACCATCCGTCCGCTTAATTAAAAATCCGTTATCAATTAAATCCGCCAACGCACTCGTATAAGTCCTACGACTAATTCCCAGCTTTTCTGTTATGTCTTTACTACACAAAAGAAAATGATAACCATTAGCATTAGAAGTTGCATATAAATAAATCTTTAATGCGGTTGGGGTTAAAACTTTCATTGCAATTCTTTCTCCCTATTGACTTCTAATTGAAAGTAAATTATCTTTACTTCCTTTCTCTTGTGTCCTTACTGTTGTCTGGTATGCACCAGTTTGTCTTTCTGCCATTTTAACATCCTCCTAATTTTTCAACTACTACTTTAATTGTAATATTATGTTCATCTTCAAATCTATCTAAAAACTGCTTCAGCGGCTCCCAATATTTCTCAGGAAGATTGCGGTCGCCCGCCAAAACGTGATAGAGAAAGTCCGAACTAATACCGATCTCTTCTGCAACATCTTTATATTTCAGCCCTGATGTTACTTTATTAGTTTTTAATCTCAAAACAAAATCTTGAGTTTCTCTATTGATACACATTATATTAAAAATCCTCCTTACAAATTACAAAAATCTGACCAAAATTTTTATCAAAAAAGGAAGTGGGAGCTGGTCCCCACTTCCTCGATTTCGAATATTCGGAGGATGCCGAAATTCAGTGTACGTATATATTATAAGGAAAAAAAATATGTTAAAGAAAGGACAGGTATCTTTGTATTTCTTTTTTCCTTTTACACTTATATTATACCAAAAATTTTTTCTTTAGTCAAATTTTTGCTCAACTATTTTACTGGGTGTAAGCAAGACCTTTCTCATTAAGAAATAGGCGGGAAGGCGTTACTGTGCGATCTCTATACCCGAGATCCGCACCAGCAATAGCGGCTGAAAAACAGGAATCTACTCTACGTTTCTCAATCTCAAGAGCTCCAGAAACCATCTTAGCGGTAGACCCATTATATTCTTTTAAGTAGTTTAAAATAGCATAACTTGTATCTGTCATCTTTTATCTCCTTATTCTAAAATTGCAAGATTGTTTTTAATGTACTCAATCTGTCTATCTGTATTAGTTTGGAACTTAGTAAGAGTATCCGCAAAATTAACAATAGCATTAGATAATTCAACCTTATCTTTTTCTGGTTCAAAAGGATAACGATAAATCTTTTTGATTCTCTGCTTTTGTTTCGTGCGTTTAATCTTATCTACTAATATGATGTCATCTCCTAGTTGAACATCTTGCGGGAGGCTGCTTAAACTCAGCGCATAACCAGTGATCGGCGCAGAATAATAAGCTAAATACGCTTCAGCCATCATCTTTAGCTGTTGTGCTTCAGTAATATCATTTTGTATGTAATATTTTGGTAAATACTTGTCACAATATTGAAAATTTTCAATTATGCTGCTTCCGTTGTTAATATCAGCAATAGAAAGATTATCTTTTCCAACAGGATACAAAACCGTTGTAAAATCGTAGCTCTGACTTTGTTTCTTTAACAACTGTAAGCGCAGTTCATTAGAAAAATACATACCGCGGTTACCGCCCATATGGTTGTAAACCCTTACCATCTTTGCTTTTGTATCAAAAAAGACTTCAACTCCCCAGTCTTCTCTTAAAATCTTAATGACTTCATATGGAGTTTGATGTAACATGTGATATTCAACTTGATTTTGATAAGTTGATTGATAGTCAAGTTTCCATTCTGTTGTAGCATTAATTGCCGCCTCAAAAGCACCTTGAATATTAGTCCCAATTACATCATAAACAGGAATTAAAGTATGTTTCAATTCTTCAATTTCTGGGTTACAATAGACAGAAATAAATTTATGGTCATTCTAATTGACTTCCTTAATTACATAGTTGTAATCTGTGGTTGTCACATATCCTTCCTCTTGAACAATAGCTAAGTTCTGATCATTCAGCGGAAGTTTAAAGGATAGGGTCTGTAGCCCCGTGTCTAACGAAGCTACAGTACACATATCTTTACATTTATCAATAAGTTTTAAAAACTTTTTATTAGTATCATATATTTTAATCATGCGGTACCCCCTTAGATATATCTAGGTTGATATTCAATGCTAATATTTGCGGTTGCCGCATTTGTAATAGAAATAGTGTTTTCTCCAGGCAGTAATCTAGGAAATTCCCAAGCATCATAGTCTTCAAAAGATGCAACTCCATCTTTAGTAACTGTGCGCTATATCCCATCAATTACTAAAATTGTATTTCTTTTTACTTTTGTTACAATAATTGGCTCATCACTTAAACCGAGAATCTCCATTAACATAACGTCGTCTGGGGGAACAACGGTAAGGCGGCAAGGAGCTGCCGCCGTTCCGTTATTAGTTATTGTGAACGATCCATCATTATCAAAAGCAATCGGAAAATATGTTTTATCAGTATCCATTAAAAACTCCTTTCTTAGATTACCTCTGATACAGCATCTGTAGTATCTATCCAACCAAGATCTTCAGCATACTTCCATGCTTCATCTCTTGTTAAATATTTATTTACAGTAAGTCGATCACCATTTTGAATAGTTACAAGTCTATAAACATCATTTGCAATTGGATTGCTATAAACTTTAAGTAATGGTATTGATACAACATAATTTTTTGTATTTGGATAAGTAGATACATTATTTTCTGTCATATCTTTTTCAATCCACTCTGTTCCAGTCCAATATCTATTCTTATAACTAGCATAAACATGAACCATCTGCTCAGATTGAATATTACCATTTGTTTTTTCACCATCTGGCTCCATAAATCTCGTAACATTAGTCGCAGTATTATGAGTATCTCCTTTTACTGCAACATCCAAATTTTCTGACTTCAAAGTATCTGGATACGTTTCCGCAGCTACTAAAGATACTTTATAACCTTGGAACCAAGCCTTATTATCTGAATACCATAATCCTTCAATTCCATTTTCTGCATCTTCTGTTTTAGCAAAAGCCGGAATTATGACATCTTTATTAAATACATTAATTGTAGAGGCCGTTTCAGAAGGCATTCTAAAGTTTCTGGTGTTATTGTTAAGAACAGTTAAAAATCTATTAATATCGTTCTTATTAAAAGTTAAATTATTATCCATAGAAGAATTTGTTATTGAATAATCAATTCTTTCTCCTAATGGGGTAATAATTGGAGGCGTTAATATTGTGGCGATTTCATTTCCACTAGCATTAATCGGATGATAAATTGCGGGGAAGAAGATCTCACCTGTTAAAATATCAACTAAACAATTTTCTTTAATTTTTCGTCCATTAAAAACATAACCTTTAGGTAATGGAATAATAAAATTCTGTAAGAAATAATTTCTCCAAGTTTTTAATGAATATAAAGTTCGTTTTGTATTATTAACATCTGCTCCTAAAATACCATTATAATAACGAGTAAACGGCACTTGATTAGATGTATAATGTGCTGCAGTTTTTGGTGTTCTAAAACCTATATAACTGTCTTGCTCTGTATAATCAGTGTACTTACCAGTATAAGGGTTATAGCTTCGACCATACTCTCCATTTTCTACAGCTTTATCATTTGGCCAGAACCAATATAATTCGGCAGTTTCAGGATTTAAATTTTTCTTTAATTTAATTAACGCAGCATCTTTATTATAGCTAGGTCTTACTCCGTAGTATCCAGAAGAATAATTATTTAAATCATTTTTATAAGCAAATACTAAACTAGCTTCTCTCTTATTAGACACATTTAAGATATAATAATTATCTTCACTAACTGGTATCTACATTAAAGTTATTGGGTCTATAGACATTCCAGATGGATATTTTGCAGGGTCTGCAATCCAGTTCCAATTGTTCCAATTGTTTTCAGTTTGCTCTTCTGGTATCCAGTTTGCAGCTATTTCATAATCCCAAAGTCCAGCATTTTTTGCCTTCGGTGCAATACAGAAATTATCCATATTAATATATGCCTAAACAAAAGAACCATACGGGAAGGTTGCTTTATATCTGCCATACTTCGGGAGATATAAAATTGTTTGAGTACCAGTTGTAATTAATTCCTCAAAAGTAAAATATACATCATCATTGTCATAAGATCGTGGATTCCATAAGAATATACCATCTTCATAATCCTCAGAAGGTTTATAAAGATTTTTATCTATATCAAAGAAATCCCATGTTAATGTAATAGGCGTATCTTTATAAATAGTTGGATTAATTGGTTTTGTATAATCTGGACTTACAATTACTTCACTTATAATATTTAAATCTTGCTCTCTAATATATCCAGTAGTATCATTATAGGTAATTTGATACCAATAATTATTGTGATCATCTTTTTCTTTTGGAAGTTCAAGAGTAAAATGAACATTATCTGCAAAAGTATAATAAACTCCACTGGTTTCGTCTGGGCTAGAATAGAAATTAATTTCTCCAACAGAGACTGCTTCACCTGGAGTTATAATTTGTTCGTATTGCCAGCTAGTACCTATAAAGGTTGGCCAATCAGGATTCCAATCACTAATACTGCAAGAAAATGCGGTTCTGCCAATTTCAGCATTACGGAAGCTTCGTTGAGTAGAGACTTTAAATGGACCAAAATCAATAAGTTTTACGTTATTTTTTCTAATCCATCCATTTTCAAGTTGATAAACATTATTTTCAAAATCCATTATTGTAAATTCTGTGCCAATAGTAATGGTATCAATTACCTAATTATTATCATTATAAACCGAAATATCTTTTAATGCTATTGCAGTTCCATAATAATCTCCTGTTGGAATAATTGAGCCACTATGAATAATTTCAAGTCCTTCCGGCAAGGAAACACCTGCGGCCCCTCTCGTTCCATAATTATTTACAACTTCACCATTATAATCAGAAATTTGCTGTCTTAAGTCTGGAAGACTCTCGAATTTATAAACTCCCTTATTATAGTCCTCATATTGAAGCACAGTTGGAACAAATTTTTCAATTAATTTAACAACTTGATGAGGTTCAATTCGTCCCATCGACTGTCCGCCCCTAGTGTAAGCATAAACGACATTATCCGTCATGTTTTGTACTAATGGATAGTCTATGTCAAGAACAGACTGTCTAGTAATAGTGTAATTATCCTCAATATCTATAAAACCATCTTCGGTTTCTAATATATCAGGATTTAATGCGTTTGAGCCATAGAAGATAAATGAATCACCTTCATTATAAGCACCTTTTTGCTCTGTCTTATTAGCATCATTATATATTACAATTCTTTCATTTGCGGTAGCTCGACCTGAAGCGGTTTCATTTGTAATATATGTATCTTTATGATAATGTACATTATAAACATAAATCGTCTCAGGATTTACAATATCCATATGATGAGCCGCGCTTAATAAATTGTGTGTTAAATTGCCATTATATGTAGTATAAGCATCTTCATGGTATCTCATTTTATATTTATTTAAATTAATTCCTAAATCTTCCCAACTTGAAATTTGAGACCAATTTGAAATTTCATCTAAATGTAAGACCCTTGAAGCTATTGCATTATATAATCTACCTGCCTGATCAAACGAAATATCTTGAGTTTTTAACCAAGAAGCGTACTCAGGACAATAGCACCATAATCTATCAATAGTCATCTTAGTAATGGTAATAGATTCAGCATAAGGAATTGTTACTAATGCTTTTTGATTTTCATCATAAGCAGGATTGCGGCCAGGACCAACTACAGGATGAGTTTTAGAAAGCATAATCCAACCTTTAGGATATTCTCTTAAACGTCCCCATCCGCGCTTTTCTTCAATAATAGTATATCTACCTTTATCGACAATTTCTGCTAAAATATTGTAAATACGACCAGGTCCTTTATGAACGCCTAAATAGTTTACATCAACATCAACTTGATAAGCAATAAAGTAATCTTGTTTTTCATCCTCATAAAGTGCAGTATGATAATGATTCAAATATTTAATTGCACCATTTGGATTCAATACTTTAGCATCTAATTCACAATTTAGATAATTTACATTATCAGGATTAAGAGTAATTAAATTATTATCATATGCTCCACCGCGATACCAGTTTACATAAAATAGTTCTGGTTTTTCTTCTGCTGTATATTCATCATAAATAACAACAGGTGAAGGAGCATCAATAAAGGCTTTAATATCACTATCGGTAAGAATTGATTCATTAAATACAATTCGACCAGGTTTATAATCATTTGATGCATATAAATCAACATCTAATCCAAGGTCTTCTAACGTTTCTGCATCTTTTATATCTTGAAGTGTATAAAAAATATCCTTTGAACCAACTCTTGTATTACCTCTGTAATATTCAACTGTTTTTGTAAAAGTTAAAAGTTTATAATAAATATTTGCAGCACCATTTTCAAACATATTCTTTAAATAGTCTGCTGTAATTTGATCCCCAATTGTTCCCCATTGACCATATCTAACAGTGTCTACTAACAAATGTGTATTAGGATCATAAAATGCATTTTCAAAAGCATGAAAATCTAAATCAACATCAAATTCACCATCATGATGAAACTCGTCAGGTTTAAAATCATTAATTCTTAAAATATCATATAATGTTTCATTCGCTTCTCTTGAATAAAGAGGAATTGTAACATATTGATTTCCTAAGAAATTATTATTTTCATCATAATAATTAACAATAATTTTTCCCCATTGAGTCCAGTCATCACAAACATGTAAAGGATTTATTTTTTCAGGCGGGACTGTTTTTGTAATTGTATCAATATTTCTCCAATCTCTTGTAGAATCTATAGATAAACTTTCATATGTTCCACCCTAATTCGCATTACCAAAGAAAATTTCAGTTACCCTATCGAACATACCATTTGCAGGAATGGTGTAATCATATATTTGTTCACCTTGCTCAACAGGAACCAAATCTCTGACAAGACGATCTTGATCCCAAATTTTTAAATGCCAAACCGCTAATCTCGCGGGAATTGGGAAAGTATCAATACCCATACCAGCATAAGCTACTGCAATGGTTTTTGACTGCTTTTGAACATCCCAACCTTGATGGCCAGTTTCACCTGTTCCAGTTTGTTGACCGCTTCCGTTTCCACCTTCTACTTTTGGAATCAAAATATAAGTTTCAATAACAATTTCTTTAGTGAATCCTGTTGTATATGGGTTATTAGCTAACATACTGGATAAACCAATCATATGTCTAGCGCCTTTACCAGAAAGAACACCTAAAGCTCTAAACGGTTTCCAGTTAATCTTTCCACTATTAGGATTTCTTGTGATACCAAGAGTTAAGCTACCTTTTGGTCTAGTCCTCTTTTCCCATACATCAATATCTTGATCCTCTAAATTTCTATATTTAGGATGCATTGAATTAGTATAATCATATGATTCTACATAATTATGATAAGCATCAATTGTCATGGTTAAAGGATTTCCAGCAACAATTCTTTGATCTTCTCCAAAATTAGTAACAGAAGAAGCGGATGTAAAAAGAATTCCTCCAATATTAAATGGCGTTTTCTTTAATCCATCTTCATCATCAGGTATTTTAACTTTAACTGCTGGAGATTCTGTGCTATTTTTAATGACTCCCATATAATCCATATTTGGATAAACTTTATACCCATCATCATTAACAATAGAATATTGCTTGTAGATATTAATGTCATTTAAATCTTCATCTTGTGTAAAAGCGATACCTCGTCTAAATTCTCCAGTTAATTCTCTAACAGATTCAACATCACCATTATTATAAATTCCACTTCCAGAATAATAACCTGGATGAGAATGATATGTATGACCATCTACTGTTTGAATTTCTCCAAGCTATCCAGCAACATCAAAACCAGCATGAGCTGTATGCCCAACATAACGGAAATTTCCATCTTGTTGTTTTAAATATGTTGTATATTCAATGCTGTTTTCTGTTCCCATATATTGACGAGTTAACAATAAATCTTGAGCATCATAGTAGCCAAAAAATCCTGCAAAGTCATCGCCTTCAATAGAATAAGTACTAACGATAGGAGTATCAATACCTGCATTATAGCAATATGCTTTAATTTCTGATCTTAATCTTCCAATTTCTTTTGGTGTATATCCTAAATCTAAATAAGGTGTGGTAACATTTTCAAAAGGATGATGTTGTTGCATTGCGGCGACTTGATATACGTCTATTCCAGCCCAACCTAAAGGAGTTTCTTGACCTCCGTTATCGGTTTCCTGTGTATCAAACCATAAAATCTTGCTAGGCCAATCTGCATCATCCGGATCATGTGGCTCTTCTTTTGTTTCATAAATAATATCTATATGACCAGTTTCAACTAAAGTTTTAAATGTATACCAAGCTGCTGGATTTGCAAGTTGTCCGCCCCAACAAATAATCGGTTTAAATTGATTTATATATACATTTGGCAATTCATCAACAATTTGGAATTGCTCTCCATCTGGCCAGTCATCAATTTGAACACTCCATGTGGATGTAGCAATTAAATTATCTTCATCAACCTCATCAGTATAATATCTGACTTCAAGCGGGAATGGTAATGGTTGATAAACAACTTTATATTCTTCTTTTAGATCATCTGGCGCGGTCAACATTTCATCTTGTAAATACCACTCATATGGAATACCATTCATATAGAATTCAACATTCTCGACTCCTGAAGCTGGTTTATATTTATTAAAATTAATAAATTTTTCTACAAAAACGCCATCAACAAATTGTGTTTCATCAAGAGAAAGAGTTTCAGTTCCTACTAAATCATAATCATTTAAAGGATTAAGTGGAGTAATACCAAAACGCTTTCTATAATACTTAATTGTAGTATTATAAATCTTAGGATTTTCAACTTCTGTATAAACAATAGTATAAGGTGAATTATTTAAAATTCTTCTTAATGTTACTTTTGTATCATTATATTCATACGTTGCTTTATAATTTGTTGGTTTATATTTCTGGATTGGAATAAGTTGACCAAAAGTAGGCACTTGATAAAAATCTTTTTCAGATAAACTAATTTCATCTTCTGCAATTAAGTTTTCTGTGGTCGCCTCGTCTTTATAATAACGAACTATAATACTATAGTTTGTAGTTTTATAGTCAACCCTAAATGAAAAATTATTTACTTTTTCAAATGTTATTTCGCCAAGCTCTGCAAGGTTTGTGATAACACCACTTCCACAATATTGCGGTTGGAAGTCATCCATAAATAAACCAGTATCTTCAACCCAGTTTTTGTCATCTAAGAAATCACTTTTTCTAAAATAGTAAGTAGATGTATTAAATAATACATTATCTTTATAATAATTTACAAAGCACTTACCAATTTTATGAGCAGGATTGTCATCAGCAACATCTGGATCATCAATAATATTAAAACTGTTTAATTCTCTTGCGTCTTCAAAGAATGTTTGAGTAACTTTATCATATAAACAGTTGCTTGGAGCTAATTTATCTCCAATTAAATCATAAAATGCAACAGGAATGAAATCACGAATTAAAGTTCCATCATAATAAATCTTACAACTTCTAATTCCTACTCCTGCGATACCACCTCTATAGTAACCATTGTAGTCGCATCCAAATAAATAAAGCGGTACATCCATGCGGGCGGTATTAGATTGTACTAAATGAGTAAATGTTAATGTTCCATAACTATATCCATCTCTTGTTGAAGCTGAAATTCCAGTATTAGAACTAAAGCCTTCAGAAGCAGACTCTTCAATTACAAGATCTGGTGTACCATAACCTGCATTAACTCTAAACTCATTAACGTTTGTAATTTCACTTTCCGCTCTAAATTTAGTATTATTTCGATACTTAATATAATAGCTACTACTCGGAGAAACCGCACCAAATAAATAAGCATCTTGAACATTAACATTATAAAGCGGTTCAGTTTCAAATACTCTATAAGTATTAACCAGCACACTTAATTTACTTACATCTTCACAAGTAACACCTGTATTAATATAAGCATGATTCATTGTCCATGTTGGATAAAGACGTTCATAATCTCCCATATCATTATGCTGTAAAAACAAAATTCTATGAGGATAATCTATTGCGTCAGGATCATCTGGTTCAGCATTTGACATATATAAAACATTGATACTTTCTAATGCTCTTAATGATGCAAAATTGACTGGCCCAGTATAAAGAACCTCTCCATCGCCGCAATAACTAGGTTTAAATCCATTAATATTTAATCCTAAATCTACTAAAGTAGTATCAACGCCAAAACTTAAAACGGTATAACGTAAAGAATCAGAACCAATCCAGTTCTCATCAGCTACTTCATCTGAATAATATCTAACAGGAGTTGAATATTGAGAAGCCATATAAAGAACATTATAAGCTCCTTGTAATTCATCAAAAGTAAATACAGCTGAAGATGAAACTCCATCAATAATTCCTGCATCGTAATATTCTGGACGATAAGCGTTTAAATCAAATAAGTCTGGGAGTGTTACACCTCCACCAACTTGAGACTCTTCAATAGTAATGATTGAAGTATTGATAACACTATAAGCAGAAGCTAATTCTTGCTTATAACGAATAACAATACTTTTTGTTTTAACTGCCTCAACTTCTTTATAAGAAATTTTAATCGGCGCATTTGCGAGCAATGTTCCTAAATCAACAACTCCACCATAAGACTCATTTTCATCAAAAATATACCCTTCCGAACGGAATGCATTAATATCAATAATCTGAGCTAATGCTGGATTACTTAAAAACATCGGCGCATTAATTGTAAATGTACGAGTGCCAATCAAAGCATCATCTTGATAATATTCTACGGCTAAATCAAAATCTTTCGCGCTATAGAATACCTGTAAAACGCCAATATTAATTAAATCATCAAAAGAAGTAATTGATTCTGAGACATTATATAATTTACCACTATTATATTCTGCAGTTAAGTATTTATCTAAATCTATACCAATATCATCTAAAATATTTTCTGAATTTTCATAAGCAGTCTTATATTTAACATTATAAATATGAGATGTAATTCTACTCCAAGTTGGATAAGAACCATAATAATATTCTACATAAATTCTGTTTTCTGTTAATTCATATTGAACATTTAATGATGCGGGAAGATTTTCAAAACTTAATTCATTATCAATGTTAAAATTAACAATATTGCCTGAATTATAATATTTTTGTGGTTTATATAAATCAACACTAATAAGATTTGTAATTTTTGCTCCAGGAACAATGTCACTTTCTTTTACAATAAAAGATGAAGCATTAACAAAAGTAAAATTCCCATTATCATCTTCTTTTGAATAATTAACTGTGATTTGTTTACTTTGTTCATTCGCAATTAATTCATAGCGGATGGTTAATCTATTTAAACTAATTACTCCTTCAAAAGTAAAAGGAATAAATAAGCCACTATTAAAATCAGTTAAAACTCTATATCCATTTGGTTTAATTGAAGCAAAGTCAATTAAATCTCCAAGGCTAGTAGCTTCATCGATTTGAGATTTTGTAAATACAAGGGTTCCATCCTCAACCCAAGTATATTCTCCATCTTCTTCGGCTTGACGATAAAAAACAACTTCTTTTTGATAAAGAATTGGCGCATAATTTATAATTAAAGTACCAATATCTTTTAAATTAACAAAAGTTAATTCTTTATTATTAAAATTTGTAACAGCACCGCCCTGAAAATAATCTGGTTTATATTTATCAATATTAATTCCAAGAGAAGTAAATGTAGTATTTTCATTAAACTGAGAAGCCTTAATCATAACTTCATCAGATGCTAAAAGAACATTACCTTCTTTATAATATAAAACCTTTAACTTAAAATAATCAGTAGCAACGCTATCAGTAGTGTAAACCTCTGTTGCCCCTTTTGCATAATCACTTCGTAGATTGAATGTTAAAATAAAATTCCCATTTTTTAATCTACTTTGGGTGGCGGGACCACGCATTGTAACATCAAAAATTAAATCAATATCATCAAAAATGATACTTGCTTTCTTTAACATTGATGTCAATTTGCTCATAACTAAGAAGGCTTCAGATTCATCGTTCTTTAAAACTAAGAACTTTAATTGAATGTTTTTAAATTTATCTTGCTGTCTTATAAAAGTGGGTTGAATATCTCCTTCTAACCACTCTTGTGAAGTATCTACACTATTACTTTCTAAAATTCGATCATAAAGCTGAATACCTAAGACAGACAGATCTACACCATTAATTAGCATTAATTGCCTCCTCTTCTTTGAACTTCTAATCCAATGTTGTTTAATAAATCATTCATTGTATCTTCATTTTCAAAAGAAAATCTGTCACTAAATCTGACCTCTGAACCCAAATTAAAATTATCGCCTACTGATTCATTACTTTGTTCAATCTAGTCGGCGATTCTATTTTGGACGAGCTGATCTGTATTTAAAATGTTGTTTACATTCATTTATTCTCCTCCAATATATTAAGGTCTTTAAAAGTCTTTGCCCTCTCTTCAAGAGAAGATTTAGAATAACCAAGGTCTTCTAATAAAACAAACGGTGCGGCGTTCTTGTTAAACGCTTCCCTCACAGCTAATATATTACAATTAGTTTCTAATTCTACCCTCTTTAAATATCCCTCATATGCTAATTCTGCCTCGTAAGGAGTCATCTAATAAAACTCTGATGGCTGTACCCCAACCTTACCAACCAAAATAGAATATAAACTCTCAACTTGAGAAGAGTCAATTTGAAGAATATGAGATTTCACTTCCTCAAACGACCCTTCCAAATTGAAAGAATTAAAAAGAGATAAAAGGATTAAATTAACTGCATCGGGGCAAGCGGCATAAACTTGCTCCCAATCTGTTTTCTTATTTATGGATAAATAAAACAACCATTTTAGAAGACTTTCTTGATCTTCTACATTCTATAAAAAATCTTGCAATTGGGTTAGCCATTTCAGACCAAATTTGAAGAAATAAATTTGTCCATTTATTTCTTTACTAATCATTGTAAAGCTCCTACCCCCAATAGCGTAATTGAATAAGTATATGCTTTATTAAATGTAGCATTGATAGGCATCCTAGTAATCAGCGCTTGTCCAGTATATTCTTTAAAATTATCTGTAAGTTTTACAGAAACTTTAGTTCCATTCTGAAATGCGGTTTCCAGTAAATTCCATGCCTATTGGTCTTTAATAAACATTCCGTTACACGTTAAAGACCAGCTCTTTAAACCAGCGATACTTTCTTCCCAATCTCCAGTAATTTTATTTGTAATCTTAATCGGAGACATTTGGCGGTTCAGGGTGCAATTCTCCTGACCGCCGATCACCTCCTATCCAATATAAAGGACAGCGTCTACGCCTTTATGTGAAGGTTTCACCATGTTCATGTTTTTACCTCCTCACCAGTACAATAGAAAGTCAATGAAATAATTCCATGCTTTCTAACGACTCCTGTTGATTTATCATCGAGTATGCGGAAACCGCTTTCTCTTGCGTAAGTTACGCCATCTATCTCATAAAATTGTTCTAAAGCATCAAAGATTTTAGATTCCATATTCAAGATTTCTTTCTCTCCATCATAATCAGAAAAGATATGAACCTGATAACGAATCGTATATTGAAAAGTTCCTTGATACTTATCTCTTGTTACTGTTGATAAGCGAATTTGAATACGTGGGTAATCTCCTTCTTCAACAGCAGCCGCATTATCAACAATTTGATTTTCATAATTACTAGAGAGTACCTCAAATAATTTATCTTTAATTTTATTTATCATGTTACTCTCCTTTAAATAATTTCTACGAAGCTATCGAAGTTTCCTCCTGCTCCTCCTCCAGATGAACCGCCGCCGTAGGTAATTTGCGTTCCTCCTGAAAGCATATCCCCAAGGATATTCAACATACCAATAAAGACGGCGCCAAGTAAAGCTCCAAGAAAACCACCGAAACCCATACCAAAACCTCCCTCAGCGCCACCTTGGCTTGCTCCCATAGCATCTAATCTTGCTTCAGCTTCATCCATAGCATCTAAAACTGCCTGTTGGAAAGCATCTGATGTTTCTCCCCAAGCATATTCAAGAGCTGGAATAAAATAAGGCTGTGCGGCCATCTTCCATGTGCCAAACTCTACATACTAAGCATAATGTGCGGAAGCCTCCGCAGTTATACTCCAATCATCTGAAGAAGCAGAAATGGTTGATTGCAAATATCCTGTATCAACAGGAACAAGATCAGTGGCATAACTGTAGAAAGCATCTGCAAATGCGGCGAACGCATCGCTATAATCTACTTGCACAGTGACCTCAACATCCTGATCGTTCCAAGGAACATCGTTTTCCCCATTTGAATCAGAATCAACTTCGATAGTTCCAGAGGCAGTTACCTCTTCAATTAACTATAAGTCATCTCCTGTGATAGTTGCAATCAGTCCCATTATTCTTCAATATCCTCTTCATTAACTTCTATATAATTCTCAGGTTTGTCCATACGCCCCATCCGCAAAGAAGGGGTATATAAATGAACCTGTGTTACTACTTTATCTTCATCTAATGCATAACGAGGCTCTTTAAAATCTAAGAGTTTTCCTTCATCTGCATAGATTGTTCTATCAACCACTCTCATGTTAAGCCTCCTCTTTAATACGTTGCAGTAAGTACATAAGACCAACTCATTGAATAACTGCTACTTCGATAACAATAATAAATTTTTGTACCAACTATTACTACATAAAGTTGATTTTGATTTGATGATAAACCACTATATTTTATCAAAGGTATTATTCTATTATTATCATAAGCATCTGCAATTTGCGCTGCTGTCAACCCCGATATACTAGGAGATGGATTAGCCCATCCTAACTATTTATAAGAATAAAATCCTCCAGTTGGCTTTACAGCTAGCATACTAGCATCAGAACAATACATACAAAGTAAAGCTGCCATTACATCCTATTCATTTTGTATTGTGCTATTATAATCATGTAAATCAAAATACTTCGAACTATAACTTTGACGATCAAATCCAAAAGATTTTGGTATCGGGGCAGTTCCTCCACCGCCTCCACCAGAAGAAACATTTACAATCGCTTCAGCTTTATCAGTGACGTCATAAGTTCCATTCTCTGTGATTTCTAATGATCCCGTTGAAGGATTAGGAACATTTATTGTAAGGTTTACAGCACTCAATCCATCATAATTAGAATCAGGTGTTATTGTCTAAGAACCATTTTGCGAAATTGTAGTTGTCTTTGCTTGTAAATTAGGTGAAACACTAACAATCGCAGATGCTTTATCAGTAACATCATATGTTCCATTCGTAGAAATATTTAAAGAACCCTCTGGAATATTCCAGTAATCTTCAATATTATTTGTTATATCTGAAATAGAATATGGAATTGGTTTTTGAACTTCTTGAGTATCAGTATCTATTGAACATGTAATCCCATTATTAGTAACAGGAAAATTAGAAGAAATTAATTTAATAGGATTTCCATTTTCATCTTTTAATAAAACTTTCACTCCTTTAACAGAAGCAAATTGTGCCCTAGTATATTTATTCGTAGCTTGAAACCATATTCGAAGATGAGATTCTGGAGTATCAAAAGTGCAAGTAACTTTCTGCAAAGTCGTAGAATTATTTTCTAAAGAAATCTATTGTGAATTAACAATTATTTTACAAGTCATAGAATACCAATAAAAATAACCTTCTATTTCTACTTGAGAAACAGGTTTTTCTACATAATTAGCATAGGTTGCAGAAGAAGGAAAAGAAACTAATTCCTTTTGCCAGGTTCCGTTTGACAAATTAGATTCATAATCACTTACTGCAATATAGTCTACATTTTCGGTATCCGTATAATATCCTTTTCCTTCAGGATAAACAATATCACCTGTTTGCGGGTCAGTTGTAGCCTCTCCAACTCCAAGTTTACCTCTCACAGCATCAGCAATTCCCGTTAGAGAGCTTTTATTAATTAAGTATTTACCGTCACTCATCAAAACTCTCCTTCCTCAGCCATAGGGAATGAAACTGAAATTACGCCATTTGTAATATCAATTCCAGTACCAGCGGTGTATGTTCCTGCAGCGCCACCTTCACCATCCATTACATCAAAATTAGTATTTCTAACATCACCGCTTCCATAATTAAAAGCAACATTGTGACCACCAGTAATTTCAGTAACTGTTACAGTAGGAGTAATACCATCTGTACCATTAGTTCCGTTTGTACCATTTGTTCCTGCGGGACCTTGTGGCCCTGTTAATGCTTCTAATTGGGCAGGTGTAAAATCTTCATAGGTAAACGCAGCGCCTGTTTCACCTGTATCACCTTTAGGACCTTGCGGACCTGTATCTCCTTTAGGTCCTTGCTAACCAGTATCGCCTTTTAAACCTTGAGGACCTTGTTCTCCCTGCGGTCCGGTTGCTCCAGTAGCACCATCTTGACCATTTGTTAAATCAACTTCGGTAGTTCCAACTATATCAGTAATAGCTAAATGATACCCATTGCTTGTTTGTGTCACAACAACAGAAGGTGAAAAACCATTATTACCAGTGTCACCTTTTGGTCCTTGTTCACCCTGCGGTCCTTGAATACCCTGAATACCTTGTGGTCCCTGCGGGCCAGTAGCACCAGTCTATCCAGTATCACCTTTAGGTCCTTGCGGTCCTGTATCTCCGGTGTCACCCTTATCACCTTTATCACCCTTTAATCCTGCTTTTTGTTCAGGAGTTAAATCTTCAAAAGTCATGGTTCCATCTGCACCCTTTGGTCCAGTTTCACCTTGTGGTCCCTGCGGACCTTGAATACCTTGTGGTCCTTGAGGACCAGTTAAAGCGGCGAGCTGCTCTGCGGTAAAGTCTGCATAAGTAAAGGCATCGCCTTTTGGACCCTGAGGTCCAGTCTCACCAGTATCTCCCTTAGGCCCCTGTGGACCAGTCTAACCAGTATCACCTTTATCGCCTTTGTCTCCTTTTGGGCCTTGGATACCTTGAATACCCTGTTCACCCTGAGGACCAGTTGCACCGGTGTCACCTTTGTCTCCCTTTTCTCCTTGTGGACCCTGAATACCTTGGATACCCTGATCACCAGTCGCACCCTTCTCTCCACGAGGTCCTTGAGGACCAGTGTCGCCTTTATCACCCTTATCACCCTTAGGCCCTTGCAGACCTTGAGGACCAGTCAGAGCCTCTAATTGGGCAGGTGTAAAATCTGAGTAAGTAAACGGGTCACCTTTCTGACCTTGAGCACCAGTCTAACCTTTTTCACCCTGAGGACCAGTTTCACCAGGGTCTCCCTTTGGACCGGTCTCACCAGTTTCACCTTTTAATGAAGCTAACCATTCAGTAGCAGTTCCTTCATAACCATTTTTCTTAGCAACTTCATACGCGCTAAGACCATCACCTACAATACGGACATAGGCAATTTCTTTACCATTATTTTCCGCTTGTGTCGGGGTAATATGTTTTAACGTAGAAAGCGTTGCTTTAATACTCTCATTTGCCATTAATATGTTACCCCCTCAATTATTTTTAACTTGGCTGGACCCACAATAGTATCAACTAAACCATCGTGAGTATTTAATTGTATATCATAATAATAAGAACCCTTATCAAGATTTGTATCTTCTGTATCTAAGAAAATTACCGCCAAGCCTTCATCAAATTCTGTAATTCTCTTTTGTACAAGAGGGTTCTGTGATTCTTTCTCTTTCGCAACAGTAAAAGTAAGAATATCGCCATCCATTAATTCATAATTATCAAGAGAGATAGAAAAATAGGCGGTATCCTTCTTTACAATCGTGATTGTATTATTCTCATCAACTGTATACATGTGTTGTTACTCCTTCTCTTCAACTAGTATAGAGTACACCATGCGGCAACGCGGAGCCGAAAATCTCACAGCATAGCTCTTATCTCTAAATATATATTTAGTTCCCTTTTGAAGTTCTTCCCAAGAGAAAACGATAAGAACTTGTTCTCCATTAACCCCATACTGCCCTGCGATCTCTGGATCAGCATTTAAAGAAGCGTTACATTCAATTTCTCTAATTTGGGGTTCTCCAATGCGGATGCGGCCACCACTGCCGTCTGACTCATACTGTTGAGTTTTTACAATGAGTTTTTCCCGCATTACCATATTATATACACCTAATCTTTCTATTTTTGATAAGGGCGGATATAATATTAGAACTATATCCGTCTTTATAATGTTCATTAACGCCAGAACCAGAGACTGAGGATAAACCCTCAGTCCCTCTGGCATTGTATCGTTCGATAACCATACTAATTACTGCGGAATCTAATTTAGAATCATATTCAGGGAGATTGCAGAAATCTACTGCCTCATTTTTGCAAAGGCTAATTAAAAGATTGATTAAATCATCTTTACTTTCATCTTCCTCTGCAATCCCTAATAACATCTTAATTTTTTCTAACATAATTAGACTCCTTTATTAGTTTATTTCATCATTTTGCTGTAGTAATCTTTACAACCTTAGTAGCATCAGTAAGAGCAACGAGAGCAACTTTACGAGCGAATACTTTGTTATTACGAGTGTTGGCGTCTCTTTCCTGCTCAATTTCAGAACCTTTCTTAATGAACAGAGTAACAGCTTCGTTGTTAGCAAGGAAAGCAGTCTTTGCAGGAACAGCCTTAGAAACGATTACAGGAACACCGCAAACAGAACCGATATAACCAGTTCTAGCGAAATCCTCAACGTATTTAAGGTCATCACCAAGAGCTTTTCTCACAGCCGCTTTGTCAGCAACATTGATAAGTAAGAAGTAACCCTTCTCATCTTCAACGCCGAGCTTAGCAATAGCATCAACAACAGCATCAAAATTAAGACCATTAGTAGAAGCATCAAGAGTAAGAGTAGCCTTACCAAATTCTGCAATAGCCTTAGCTGTAAAGTCATTAGTCATACGAGTAGCAAGACCATAAAGACCAGCATCAACAACCATCGGGTCTTTCATTTCCTGTTCATCATAGTACTGGAATCTACCCTGAGTCACACCAACGGTGTAGTTTTGAGGTGTGAAAGTAACTTCGATGTCCTCGCTATTTCCTTCACCCATCGCAAGATCTTCCACATCACCAGTAGAGGTATAAACATGAATAGTCTTAGTCATACCAGCGTTTTCAGTAAGGGAAGTATCAACTGTCATATAATTTTGAAGATTTACACTTGTAGTAAGTAAATCTTCGAGTTTGTTCTCTAATACAAAATTTGCATAAACTGTATGTGCCATAATATATATTCTCCTTTAAATTTATCGAGCCGTCATTTGTTTATACAGCTCTGGGTTAGTTTTATATAGTTCAGCTTGCTGTGACACTGTAAGTTTTGCGAACTGTTCTTTAGTCATACCTGTTTGTGATACCGAACTCCCCTTTGGAGCGGGAGCCGCTAATCTAGCATTTACAGCGTCAGCAAGTGCGGCCTTCCATGCTTTTTCAAAATCATTAATATTTGTCATCATAGTTTCAGCATCTTCAGCCACGATATAATCTACAAATTGTACTGGCAGCCCTCTATCCGCTAAAACCTTGGAAGCACTTAACTTATTCTGAGTAAGTGCAAATTCTTTTTCTTTAGCTTCGAGTTCTGCAACTCTCTTTTGAAATTCATATTCTTTTTTCTGAGCCTCATCCATGTCTCTAAGCTTCTCAGCTTCAGCGCGCTCATTTTCGAATTTCTGCTGTTGTTTCTTAAGAGCGGATGTTACTCGTCTATCAGTCTCCTGTTGCAGAAGTTTATCAACTTCTTCTTGTGTATATGTTTTTACTTCCTGGTTCTCTTCTGCCCCAGTCTCAACTGTTACTTTATTTTCTTCCATAATTTATCTCCTTTAAAAGTTCGTATTCTTTAGTACGCCCTTGTAATAAAAATTAAAGAGTTACCGAAGTCCCTCAATGTTTATAAAAATACTCTTAGATGAGTTATTCAATTTTGTCTTCGAATCTCCAAATATATCCTTTATAAGTCTATTTTGAATCATTGTTCAGAACAACAGAAAGACTCTATGCCCTTCCATCTTCAATAGAAAGAGCAGCTTTTACTATTGTATCGAATCTTTCTAACTCATGCCCACCTAAATCATATTTTACTATATCTTTACCTTTATTCTTTTTGTATGTCGCGGAATGGCGCGCTTGCGCCGATCCATAACTAGTATTATAAGAACGTGTACACCACTCAAGATTATCCACCGAATTATTTAATCTATCTTCATCAATATGATTAACATCAGTGTATTCCTCTTTTTCTTTTGGTATAAACGCTTCTGCAACTAATCTATGAACAAAAAACTGTTTAGTCTAATATGGTGCAGAGGTTAATCGCACCTTATAATATCCTTTGCCGCCGCCTAGATTAACATATGGTTTTAATGTGCGGCCAGTCTTTATATTCCTGACCTATCCTTTGTTACTTACTTCATAGTTGGGAAAATCTTTAATTCCCTTCCAAACTGTTTCCATATTTTTTCTCCTTTCAAACCTCTTTACTATATATAAAAAGTAGAAGGAGAAAATTATCAAAATCTGACCAAAAATTTTTTATTCTTTTTCAAATTCAACATAAGAACAAAAGGAACAAGCACAATTAGGATGATAAGGCGGCAAATCATCTCCAATTATTGCGTCCCTTAGTGGAATGGCTTCACCTACATAATCTAAGCAAAT
>Ga0326512_10001003_pt1 | contig 23047 bp, 11 predicted proteins | sample 1_2617_0518_D_FD_203652 | JGI IMG/M metagenome (GOLD analysis project Ga0326512, IMG submission 203652) | Bovine rumen microbial communities from UC Davis, California, United States - 1_2617_0518 | ecosystem: Host-associated > Mammals > Digestive system > Stomach > Rumen | place: USA...
TTAATATATACTACATTATTTAAATAACTACCATTAAATAAAAAAACAAGTTATTAAATCAATAATAACTTGTTTATTTAATCAATTAATTATTTAATTATTTAATCACTACTTTATAACTTCAATTTTCATTAATCAAATAATAATTATTAATATTATTTTTCATTATTTCATTATTTAATTTTTGTATTTGCTTATTTGCTTTTTTCTCAGATTTTCTATTGACTTTATAAATTCACTTTTTAATTAATAATTTTTTTGTAATTCTCCATTGTTTTATTAAATCAGCTTTTTTATTTTTCTCTACAATTTCATTTGTTAATTTTAATAAGTCAAAATTATTATTAATAATAATATTAATTTTATTTAATAATTTACTATATGTTTTAATATTTTTGATTATATTATTATTGTATATAGTTTTTTGTTTTTTCATAAAATCAGTATATTGATTTTTGTTTATTTGATTTTCTTTTAATAATAATTTGATTTTTTGTTTTTTCACCTTGTAATTATTTTTAATGTAATAATCCTGATTAATATTATTTAATAAATCTTTTAATAATAATTCAAGTCAATTATTTTTTAATAGGTTAATAATCAAATGGTTATTAATTGATTTATAATTAAATCAATAATCAGTTAATTTTTCAATATCAGTAAAGTTATTATTAATTTTATTGACTTGTTTTTTATTAATTAAATCAATGGATATAAACTTATCAGATTGATTTTCAATTAATAAATTAATGAAATAACTGTAAATAATCTCCAGATTATTTTTCTCCATACTTCACATCTCAAGCCCAACAATTCAACAATTTTTTTTGTTATTAATTATTTTTCACTCAAAATCATATAAATTAAATATTAATTTTTGTAGTTTTAAAATCTCAAGTTGATTATTTGTTAATTGATTTTCATTAATATCATATAATTTGATATTTCAAATTTTAGAGTTTTTCATTTGTGATTATAAATTAAATAATAAAAATAATAAGTTAATAATTAATAATTTTTTGTAGTTAATAATTTTTTGTTGATTATATCAATTTTATTAATTAATATTGTATAGTTATTAATATAATCAATTTTATTAATTTTTTTATTAATATATAGTTTTTTGTAATTTTCAATATTATTAATATATAGTTTTTTTAAATAATATAGTTTTTTAAATTTCATTTGATTATAAATTAAATAATAAAATTAATAGGTTAATAGTTAATAGTTTTTTTTTGGTGGTGATTTATTATTAATCATTTGGTTATTATTAATAAATTAAAAACAATATTAATATATTGATAATATAAGTATATATTTTTTAAAAATAATTGCAAGTTTTTTAATACTTTTTTTATTATTAAATTTTTAAATAAGTTATAATTTATTTAAAAAATTTTTTCTGATGCATAAACAATATTTAATAATAACTTTTTTTAATAGTGATTAAAATTTTTTTTGATTATTAATTTTTTTGAAAATTAATTTTTTAAAAAATAAAAAAAAGACGGGAGATACAGCCCCAGAACCCCCTTTTCTCCCTTTTTATGAGGAGGTGTTTTCTCCGAAAGTAGGAACTAACTGAAAAGCAACAGCTCCGAAAGTAGAAATTGATTAAAAAGAAACGGCATTGAAAGGTTAACCATTTCTCCGAAAATAGAAACTAACCTAATTAAAAAAGGGGCCCTTTCTAAAAAGGGGCCCTTATGCCAATGTGTGCTATACTAGATGAGCCTACACATTAAGATTTCCAATCTCTCTTTATGCTATACCTATCATCTATCATAGGCTTCACTCTCTCATAGTAGAGTTTCTTCACTCTCTCCGTTCAATACTCTTTACAGAGTTCCATTATTAGATTATGGGTAGTTCAATATTGTACTTCGTCTTCTCTCTCTTTACAATTCATATCAAACATTTTATTGACTATCCATTCATCGCTCCCCTCTACTTTAGTAGAGGCTTCTTCTATGCGACGCTTATCATAGTCGTTCAATGGGAATAGTCCCGTCCATCATTTAGTTACAGACTTCTCTAGTATAGCCTTTCTCTCTGGGGCTGAAGTTCATTCTAATACTTTTAAGTTTCTTTTCACAGCTCAGTCGGTCAACGCTCTATAGTCTTTACTACATCTAAGTTCAATATATTCGCTCCACAGTGTATCAATGTCCATTAAGTCCCTTGGATTAGAGATGCCCTCGTGGAGCAAATTGTTAAATTCTCCACTAGAAATAATTTCTTCATACCTTTGTTGCTTCTTTGTTTTCTTTGGCTTTTTGCTTTTCACTGTCTCTACTAGTTTAGTCTCAACATTTTCCGACACAGAAGGCGACGCGTCAGCGTTGCTAATTTTTTTGTTTGCCTTATATATATTATTATATATATTATTATATATATTATTAGGTAATCATTTTGATGATACCCCCTCATCATTTTGATTAGACCCCCTAATCATTTTGATTAGGGTACCCTCATCATTTTGATTAGGGGTATAATCATTTTGATTAGGGGTATAATCATTTTGATTAGGGTAGTCTGCAATATCAATTATAACCTTAAGTTTTCTACACACACCAGTCTTTCATCATTCTACTTCCTCTATATATTTAAGCTCTTTTAAATGCGTTATCGCTCTGGTTATTGTAGGGACACTACATTGTAGAAAGTCCGCAAGGTAGTTATTTGTGGCCCGACAATGTTCGTCCCCCCTGTCTAAATTTTTAATCACAACAAGAATGCTCTTTTCTACGAAACTTATGTTTCTATCAAGCCACAGGTTTCTCGGAAACCATACTCCTTTAAAGTCTTCGCTATAATCGTTCATTTTTTCCTAGATTAAGAATTAAAATTATTTTTTCTCATCTCTGCGGCCTCTGACAGACTCTCTGTGTATGTCCCTGTTTTAATATCATAATACATTTCTAATTCAACATCATTAACATATTTATCTTTTTCTAGTTTAAATGTCCTTGATGGGATTCATACAAATGGGTCATCATTCTTTGCCATTGTAATGAATACATTAGAGAAGTCAAATATTTTCTGACTACCTTCAAACTTTCAGAATTTGTTTGTATGATGCAATAAAATAACAGCTATGTTGAGTTTCTGTACAAGAGCAAGAAATGTTTCCATTGTCTGATTCTGATGGCTCCTAGCTTCCTGGGTTAAATTCCCCTGAATCTTAGAGAGAGAATCAATTACAAATAATTCATATCATTCTTTCGTCTTTTCTGTTATCAATTCTACAAGCTCATCTAGTTTATATCCCATAGGAGAACAATCATATCAAAATTGTCACAAGCTATCAGAAACATATTTCTCCATGTCTTTCTTTTCTTCTGGAGTGAGTGGATTCTTGTCTCATAAAGCTTCTTTGGTTTTTCAATGTGCCCATAGTCGTCTATTTACCCAAACAGTTTCAATTCTAAATTCCCCATTAATGTAGAAACATTTTCTTCATTCTGCTGTATTCCTTTTTATAATATCCATAGCAAATGTTGTCTTTCAGCTGTTTGATGGAGCAACGATAGTCACTAATTCCCCAGAAAGAAAGCTGTTAAATTTTTCAAATCATTTTGGGTAATAATATGTGTGTAATTCTGCATTCATATCTTCATTAATAGCGGATAATATGCTATCAATGTTTTTCGTTTCTTCTGTCTTCTTCTCTGGCAATATTTCTGGATGATGTTCCTTTACCCATTGATATATATCCTTTTCATCATACACCCCGTACCATAATACCCAGTTGACCCAAGTTGGCCCTCCTTTATCGCTACTTCATATAAGTCAGTTTCTATCTATCCAGCATCAGCTTTCCTTTCAATTCACAATTATCTGATATCATTTTGAATTGCGCTTGAAAGAGAAAGTTTCTCCAGATACCATACTACTTCAACTTATTTCTTCAAGCATCTGCATTGAGTCCATAGCGTTAATGCGATATCGCGTATCATCTTTGTCTAGTTTAGCCATTCTTTTCTTATGTTCCTCTAGTCTTCGTTTTTCTTCTTGCTTATCTGTGTCAGACATTGTATCAGGGAATGCTTGTAACATTTCATCCTCTGAATAATATTCCCCGTTTCAATCATATATAGCACATTCAAATGGCTCATCTGGGTTCTTCATATGATTATATCAAGGAACTCTTAATACCCTAGACAAATCAATAACTTTTTTGTCTCATCAAAAATAATTACATAGTCACCGACATATGTCTTTTCGTTTTTCCTTAGTCCCATCTTTTGCGAACCAATACATATGAAATGATTTGTTGCTTTCTATAACTAAAGATGGATACAATGGACAGCTTTTAAATAATTTTTCTTGTTCTTCTTTTGTCTTATCATCACATTCACATATCCATGCGTTGATGTGTGTTACATGTTCAACATCCCTGAACCCGTCTTTCTTATTCTCACAATGTTCCATAGAGTTTACAGAAAAGAAAATTCAAGCTCATTGATTGTTGTAATATGTAAGTGCTTTATCTAGCGTATCTTTATCAAAGTTCCTTTGGTCTACTTTCTTAGCCAAACTTCAATCATGTCTCTCTTTGTTGTCGTCAAACAATTGTATTGTACAATCTCTGAAATTTGGATAGGATTGATACATAGAATCTAAATAAATATTTGGCATTTTGTTTGGTAGGTAGAAGATAAAACTAACATTTTATTAAGTTGTCGTCTTCTTCCTTTTTCCAATAATATTTATCATTGTCATAATACTTTGGTAGTATTACTTCATTTTTAGATAAATATTTCGTTGTAAATGGGAATGATGTCTTGTTAATCTTGTCCATCATTGCCCTGTCGTCACAATGTTTGATGATGAATTCAATTACATCATCGATAGTAATTTCTCTTTCCATGTTGATAATAATTAATAAATAAAACGATAATTTGTGGTAACAAAAAGCCCCTACGTTTGTAGGAGCATGCGTAAATAAGGATAGATGCGCTTGGGCTCCCATCCAGATACGCATCAAACATAAGGACTTTTTGTATTTTCCACACCCATACAATAACAATATGGATGTTAAATGCAAGAGAAAATTTTACCCTTGTATATTTAGAAAAGATTTTTTTATTTTTATTTTATAACATTTATGAGAAGGCATATATTATATAACAAATATATTAAAAGTCTATATAAAGTTTTTTATTTTTCTCTTAAAAAATCTATTCTATATATAGAAACGTATTTTAATTCCCTATTTAGCGATGTCTTTATTTTCTAGTTTATCATCCTGAAAGATATTAGAGAACCCTAAGCAACTTGCACAATATCAGAGGATAAAGAAGAAGAAGGAAGAAAAAGACACTAAGATAAAAACAGAAAAAGAGATTAGAAAAGAAATGAGGGAGAAGTTATCAGAAGAGGAATATAAGAAATGGCGACAGAAACAAAACTATGCTAAGAAGAAAAAGGAGTTGGCAGAGAGATATAAGCAAAAGAAAAAAGAACAAGAGGCAATGATAGAGGAGATATATAAAGAAGTATATGACACATTACCAGAGCCTGTAAGCATAGATAAGTATTATATAGAGAAATATAAGGAAGAAGATACAGATTGGGAATGACGCTACCGTTATTCGTGGCGAGCTAGTCCATTAGCAAATTTAAAACAATGACGAGTTGACCGTCGGACCACACCGATTAGAATAGCGGAGAATTATGATATGTCTTCATTGATGATTAATCAAATTAGAATACAGACAAATGTATATAAATTTATATATCCACACATTAAAGATATTCCTCCTGGAAGTTTTAAAATAGCTAGTAAACAAAAGGTTACAGCACGCCCAATGCGAGCGACATCAAAACAGATAGATGAGTTAACCCGTGAGAGCGGATATCCTAAGCATCAGATATGTGAAATGATAAGGGTGCTACATCGTTGATTGTATATGCCAGAGGGGGTATTCCTATGAAATATAAGCTGGATATTTGGGGAGGTGATAGTTACATCTATGGGGCATATGTTTAAAATAGCATTAGAAAATAATCTCCCCTGGCTTACTCCAGATAATGTAGAGGACATCCGTAATAAAAGATTAGCTTATAAAAGGAAATGAGACGATTGCCCTATATACATTCTATTTAATGCTTATTTGATTAGAGTTCCTGCACGGAAGATATATGAGGACGATGGGATTAAAGATTATTGACATTATTATTATTACGTAGTACCTATGTGAGTTTGAGATTTTAATAATTAATTTCTTTATAAATGTATTGACGATTATATAAAGATTGGGACAACAGTAGATGATTATTCTATAATGGGGAAAAGGTTAATTTGAAATATTGCCTTGACTCTAAAGAGGCCGAAGAACGGTATGAGAAAAACAAACATTTGATGGTTAGTGTAAACATTAAACGTCCGCCTGATTTAGAGATACCAGTTCAATTGCCATTATGAACTACTAAGTTAAACATAACAGATAGGGATACAAGCTTCCTTACATTCATAACAAAGTGAAATGTATCTACTAGAATGGAGTTCATATTAAGTAAATTTATGGATTCATATCATCTATGAAAAGATTGAGTTTTTTATAGAAGGGATAAGGAAGATGATTCAGCTTTAAATAGCACAAGAAATATATTAGCTCTATGTATGATGAAAGATATAATCCAGTGAATATTTAGAGTAACCCCAATTAGAATTCCTAAATGAAAGAATAAAAAGGATTTGCAGAGGATGGAATATATTGATTGGGACATATGAGAAGATTTCTCTATTGAATATGAAGTTCAATGAGAAAAATTCAAAACTAATTTATTCTGAGTATATAAGCCTAAGTTATTTGAGGCGATGTTGTCAGATACTGGTAGAGAGTTTAATGGGTTCTGCCTACAGCGTTGGCAGTTAATGGTATGGCTTCTTAGTGGAGGTGTGACATATGTAATCTGACCTAGATGAGGTTGAAAATCGTTATACATTAACTGAGATTCTGCAGGATATTTACTTAAAGAAATAACAGATAGCAATGAAAGAATTCAAGAATTTTCTGTATTATATATGGGACTTTCTCAGAAACAGAACGCACCCTATATGGTATATTCTCAGCAGATGCTTAATAACCTTATTGATTTACCTAGCTTTTGTAATAAGTTGTCTGATAGCACTTGACTATATATCCTAGATTGAGATAAACAGAGAAAACTAGAATATGTAACAACAAATCAGAATGACCCTACCAGAAGTAGACGTACAAGAAAGTTTGTATGAGACGAAGCCGATTATCTTGATTGGGATTATGTTTGAACGGCTATGGCCACAGCTGATTCATTGGTGACATTAATTTCAACTATCGGACCAGATACACAAGCCTGACATTTTTATCAGGGTTGGTTAAATGCTTATAAGAATCAGAGAAACTATGAACCTATAGATGTGCTAATTCACGACATATGGACTAAGTACAATATGCATTTATGTACAAGTCGTAAGGATTATTTGAGGAAGATAAAAGAGTGAGACTTTGAAAAGATGAGGGCAGAGTTCATACAGCGTCGCCCAGAGGTGGCATTACATTTTACAATGGACGATGTTGAGTTCCTTACCCAAGAACAGAAAGATGCACAGGTTACAAGGGTATTAAATGCTAGATGATATGATTATATGTTAGCAGAATATTATTGAGAATATTCTACAGACCAGACAGTATTTAATACAGACTGAGTACAAAGAGAATGCCCTTGAGATTGTGATTATTGGGTTATTGGTTACGATGAGGCTGATACATATGACTTTCCATGATTATGTTTGTTATGAGCTAAAGACTGACATTATTATATCAAGAACACTTGGAAGTTAGCAAAGGAACCTAATGAAAGATTTGCCAAGATGAAAGAGATTATCACGGAATATAAAAACAAATGAAAGCCTGTTTATTTGGTATTAGATGCATCAAGATGATGGGCAGCAGCAAGAGAGTTGTGACTATTATGAATGCCTGTTGATATGCTTATCAAATGGACTTGAAATGTTACATATCAGCCTTGAGCTAGACATAATGTATGAAAAGCACGATGTATTGAAATGATTAAGAGCAGTTTCTTTGACTCTAATATAATTTATATTGACCCTAATTGCTATTGAGATTGATGACTAGTGGAGGAATTATGACACTTTAAAAAGCGAAAAGCTTCAGCTAAGGGTGAATGACATACCCATGACGACCAGGTTTCTGGAATGATGTTAGTGTTATATTTCTGTTTCTTCCATGATAGTTTATCTACAAAGGATGTAGACAAATATGTTCCGCAGAAATCTAATAGCGAGTTAGCAGAGCAGATATGGGCTGAAAGGTTTCAAAAACCACAGGACACTCGTGAAGAGTTCCTTAGCAACCTAAGAAACTCTATGTTCTAAACTGTAAAAGTTATAAGAAAAAACTTTTTTTATCTATTCTATATATAGTAAAATGTTAATTGAAAGAAAACAAGAAGTGTTAAATACACTTGAAAAAAATTATGTAATGGTTAGAGATGATGATGGGGAACTCCTATGTCTTCTAGGTAAGGATAATGAATGATATTATGTTTATTATATGGAACATTGCAATATTACCAAATCAGACGCAGAGGCTTTATTAGATAAGGCAGCCTGAATTGCTTTGACTCCTATAATCGATGAGAAGGTTCTAGCACAGTACAAAGATGAGTTAGAAGAGAAGAAGTTAAAAGCAGATAGGCAAGTTTGAGAAGATGAATAAACGTAATATTTATTTTAAAATTTAAATCATATGTCGTTACGAGGTAATATAGTAAAGACTGTTAAATGATGGTTCGGATGATGAGATGAGGAAGAAACAGTTCAGAACGAGCCACAAACACTGAATCAGCAAATAAATAGCTGAGAAATAAATAATCCTACCCCACCTACCGCACCGACACAAACACGACAGCAACCAACGTTAGAGACTCAGATTAATATCTGAGCTTTTAACAAAACTCCAGATTCTGATAAGATAACAAGTGTAGAAACTCCTGATACTTTTACCGAGGGGTTTTTAAACCCTACAGAAAATCTTCTATGAGAAGACTCAAAAGAAGTATTAAAGAGAGAGGAAGAAAAGAAGAAGGAAGATGAGGATAAATCGTTTTGGGAAAAGGCGTGAGACATGGCTACTTGAGTTTTGGACTTCATGAACAAAATATGAGAAGCCTGAGACGCAAAAGAAGAATACGAATATAACAAAGATAAACTAGCAATTAGTTATAACAAAGACAATTGAAATGTTATGTTCCTTGATTTATGACTGAAGTGAGAAAATGATGAAGTAATTGAATCCAAATACTTACAGCTATTAGAGGACTTCAATGTCGCAATAAATCAGCCTGGGGTTACTCAAGAGGATATAGCTAGAGCATGAGACGAATTTTATAAGGCAGCTAGTTGATTATTCAGAGTAAAATCTGACGACTATTATTCGTCCAGCTCTAGTATATTCAGCAGAAGAAAAGATGAATTCTCAGAAGATGATTTAAAAAGTTTAGCGAAGAACCAGTGAATTGAATCATGAAATTATGTCCCAACCCCAGAGCAATTCTGGAATTTCTATGAAATGTACTTGGATAATAGTGGAAAGAAAGCAGACATATATAGTAAGCATAATTTAAATAATGATGATGATTCAGTAGACTTATCTGAAACAGCAAGAAGTAGATGGCTAGAGAATTTTAAGGGTGAATGGATGCAGTGAATAGATTCTCTACTAAAGCAAGAAATACAAGATTGAAGAATAAGACGTGATGCAGAATTACATATTTCAGAGATTATGAATAGTATGGCTAATAGGCTATATAATACTGTATCATACACATATGCGTTAGAGCAATTAGTTCTTGCTAAGGACCCATCTGAAAGAACTGAAGAAGAAAAAGAAATGCTGAAGCTTTGTAATATGTCGAGGGCGGCGGAGAGAAAGATTGCATCAAATTTCAACAATTGGACTAGACAGGAAATAAAATATTGAAGAGATGATAAAGGAGAAATAGCATTTTCACTAGACTCTTTTGAATGATGAAAAGATTTGGAAGATGTGCTTATGGATTGAGTAAAGGAAGCGACTTGATTAGATTTGTCTGTATGAGATTCTGTTATAGATTATATGACGGTATTAAATCATAAGGCTCAGTATTTATATAATAAATCTAATTGAGACTGATTAGAGAGATTTGTATGACGGGTTGAAAATGCGACAGAACCTATGGGTAGATGGTTATGAGAGGCGTGACAAGAATTAACAAAATTGACAATGTATGCTTGAAATCTTCTTATGTTGTGATTTTGACAAGATGAATCTAAAGAGTCTCTTAGCCCTACAGCAAAATATATGGACCAAGATTTCTCAATTGGTAGAATGCTAGAAACAGACGACTGAAATATTATGAGAACACTTAAAGATTATTGAATAACTTGAGCTGAATATGTTCCAGAAGTTGTATGAAACTTAATACCTGATGTAATATTAACATTTGCTACGTGATGAGCAGGAAGCGTTTGATTGATAGCTAAGTGAGCTAGATGAATTTCTCTCGCAAATAAATCGCTCAAAACAATGAAGGGGGCAAACTTATTTAGAAAATTCACTAGAACGCTATGAAGCATATGAGCCACTAAGTATGAGTGAGTAGAATGAGTATTGAATGCTTTTAATAAAACAAAGTGAATAAGCCAGACATGGAAGACTTGACTTGAGTTGGCAGATAGATTGATAACTTGATGAGCTGTAGACCAAATAATATGATGACAATTAGCATATTATGACACAGAAGCTTATTCTCCAGCATCACTTTATTTGTCTGCGTTTTGAACTCTATGATGAGAATTAATTCCTACTTTAGTACACGCAGATGTACATAAAGCAATAAAGAATACCGTAAGATGATGGCGTTGAAAAGAAAAGGCATTAGATAATGTATGGAGTATAGCTGATTTCATGGACAGCAGTGAGGACAATGCTAAACTAATGGCAAGAGTTCTCAAGAACAGAGCTGATGCAAACATATCGTTAGATGATATAGAAAACTTTACAAGAAACTTTTGAGAGATTTCTTGAGCAGCTAAACAGGCATTTGAACAACTTCCATGATGACAAAAAATAATAATTTCTAAATGAACTAAAGAGCTAATGTATAACATCATAGCCCAGACTATGTGAGAAAACTCAGCTGTCTGAAAACAAGCTAGACAGATATTGAGAAACAATCTGACAAATCCTGCAGATATGTTAAAATATATTGGTAGATTACCTTGAAAGGTTCAGTTCTGACCATATATATCTACTATAAAACTTAAGAATTGAGCGCAGAAAATTGTCACAGAGTCATGAAAGCGTTATGACGCGGCGTTAGATACTTTGCAATGAGGATTCGCGTCTAAGTTGGAAAATTGATTTACATTGGAAGATATAGAAAGAATATCTGAATTAAAGAATTGGGCAGACGTTAAAGAAAATATTTGAACTTTGTTTAGAAAGTCATGAGACAAATATTACATAACAGAGAAATGAGTATCTAAATTCTGACTATCGTTAGAAGATATGCCATTAGAAACTTTATGAGTTAGTTTGGCAGAGGCTAAAAATGTAAAAGAGTGATTTAAAAAACTAAAGTGAATCATCAATGAAGGTAAACATATCACAGATACTACTGTTGATAGAATAGCTGAGACTTGATGATATACAGAAGTAGTAGAGAAAATAAAAGAGATTGTTTGTTAATTTATTTCTATTTAAAAATAATATGGCAGTAAAAGACTGTAATGAAATGGCTAATATTCTTGCTACTCAGCTCATAGCGTGAGACGATGAATTAGCTCAAATAATAGCAGACTTATCAGCTAGTAAAAGAACAGCCCTGGCTACTAAATCATGACTAAAAACAGATACAGATTTAGATAAGCTCACTTGACTTGAGTGACACGCTTTAGAGTTACAGGCAAATTCAGCTGACGCTGAATTAAGGGCTATCGTGTGGGCAAAGGTTCTTAAATGAGAAATATGAGAAGTAGAGGCTTATAACGAGTTAGCAGAGCAAATCGCTAAGGAAAGAGGAAGTATGGCACAGTGAATTGAATTGATTAATAAGATTGATTCTACAGATATGGCAGACTTTGATACGGTTGTAAGGTTGTGGTGATGAGAAGTATGAACCACAATAGAAGATATAAAATCAGCCGTAGCAGACTTTACTGCAGCCAACTATTCCATAAAACAATACGCCTCATTCTGACAACAGAGTGAAGTAAAGGCTGTCAGAGATATGATTAAGTGATGAGAGATTACAGCAGAAGAAGGAAAGAAAGAAATTGATAGACTACGGAAGGAGGCTCAAGAAAAGATAAAGAAATGAGAAAACCCTACGTGATTAGTAAAACTAGATGAGGAGTGGCAGGCTATTAAGAAAATCGCTTGATGAGATAAACAAGCGGCGATTAAGGCACGATGACAATACGTGATGGCTAAGGAGTTATTATCTGACTGAAGTGTTGATGATGAGATATTGGATATCTTTAGATGAGTTATTGATACAGAGGATTTGACTGGACCTCTCACATTGGACCAGATTGATTCTTATTGAAAAGATGATTTAGCGAAGTTACTTGCAAGAGCATATACGAATACTAAACAGTTATATGAGGATTGAATCTTAAGAGAAGCCTATAAAGAGAAGTTAATAAAGCTTACAAGCTGAATGTCTGTAGATGAGAAGAACTATAAAAAGGTAAAATCCATAACTAATACAATAAAGTTTGCTGAGCAGTGAGCTACGTTTTCTTCAGTTATGGAAAGAGAAATGGCCATACGTAGTGCTAGAAAATTATGATTAGATGTAAGACACACTAACTGAGTTAGAATATATAACGACTTAAGAAACTTTGTAAAGCAGTTAGACATTACTAAAGAGATACCATCTGAGATTGAAATATGATGAGTTAAAATGACCCCATCAGATATAATACAGATTATATATGATATTACTTGAGACAAGAATATAATCAGATTGGTTAATATGTGAGAGTTCACAGACGACGCAGTTATGTGAATTGCTACAAAGTATTTCTTTTGAGATAAATGATGAGCTGCTGAAAAGATAATAGCATTATTTAAAAGAGCTAAACAACTACCTAAAACATGAGATGTGTTTACCACTACCATGAAAACGATAACTGGTAAAAATATAGATGAAAAGGCTAAGGTAGGTTTCTTTGACTTCAGAAAATGATTATATATTCAGGACGAACTTAGTAGAGATAGAGCAAACTTCATGCAACAGTTGTCCGATAAGAATAAAATGAGAATAGAAGTTTGAGATAGAGTTGAAGACTTAACATGAAAGAGCGACGAAGAATTAAAGTCAATATTAGAGAAAGAATATAAATGATGATATATAATCGTTAACGATGTTAAGTATAGAGACAATAAAAGGCTAGCAGATATAATATACGATATTAATAACAGGGTATTTAAAAACGAAGAAGACAAAATACAGATACTTTTCCCTAGAGGTTGAATGTCTTGAAATTTTGCCCGAGAGAATTGAAACTTAATGTATAGAACTATTGATGATAATATATTTGATAATATAGCATGAACTATTTCTATTCAGACATTATGAGAAAGCCGTCCAACAAGAGAGATGATTGCCACTGCGAACGAGGCAGCGACGTGAAAAAACTCTGATAAGATTAGATGGCAGCCTACATATAAGAATTGAGCAGTAGATAGCACTGGTAGAAAACTTACAGACCAGCAAGACGAATACTTTGCATTAAGTAAAATTAGAGATGAAAATGGAAATTTATTAAAAGTTTATCATAATACAAACGCAAAGTTTAATATATTTGATTTAAGCGAAGCTAGAGATTGAGTTGTTTGAGTTTGAGTTTATTTTACCCCAGATACTAATCTTTCTAAGGACTATTGAGATAGAGTAATAGAAGCTTATTTAGATATAAGAAAGCCATTAGTTCTATGAATCGATTATTATGATAATTTCTGAAAGTATATAACCAGCGACGAGATGTTAGCATTCGTTAATTGATTAAGGAATGTTGAATGATTTGAAGGGGAAATGATAGAGAGATATCTTGATAGAATTAATAGAAAAAGATATTCACGAGAGGATTTTGGATACTGAACTCGAGAAAGTATAATGGGAGAAGCTGAACGTTTAGGTAAACAAAGAGAAGTGCTAGATGTATTAACAAAAACTACTTGATATGATTGAATAGCTTTAAGACCTTGAGCATGATATCCAGACGAATATGTAGCTTTTTCTCCTAATCAAATTAAATATGTAGATAACTTACAGCCTACATTAGTTGATGATATGAGATTTCAATTAGTCTGACCAGAGTGAATACAAAGAATGACTAACGCATATCCAGAATATGTAGCCAGATATAGCGAAGCTCAAAAGATGATGGAAGCTTGAGCAAGTGCTGAAGAAATATATTCTAAGACTTGATTTAGTATATCTGCTTGGTGAGATATAGAATTTGAAATACCTTGAACGAATAGATTCACATCTACATTTGATAAAATTTTAAGCTGAGAAATCCCTGCCAAAGTTGGTAAGACTGGTAGTGTAAGTTGAGCTTGGTTAGCAAAACACATTAAAACTGTAGGAGATTTGATAAATAATCCTGAGTTATTTGCCGCATATCCTGAATTAGCTAATAGACCTGTGAATTTTAAAAAGAGTAAAAAATGGTGATGACGGTATTCACCAGGCACTGATGACTTCACATTTAATCCAGATTCATTATTAGATGACTCACATGATATAATTGCTCATGAAATTCAACATTATATACAAAGGCACGAATGACATAAGTTTAAAGTACATGACGACAAATCCCCAAAGAAAATAACAGACACTATTAATTGGTTATACCGTGGGATAAAAAATAATGTGCTTAAATGACAGCAAATACCAGATTGGGTAGCTAGCTCAGGAGCAAAATATCCTAGAGCTCTATATATCCATGAACATTATAATGACTTGATGAAATGGATTAAAGAGACTGAAGACTGAAAAACTTGGGCTAAATTATATTGAGATGAATTAAAATATTGGGAATGAATAGAAAAAGATTGGAAGGCGTGACGTACAGAAATCTTTGAAGAAATCCAAAAATGATGAGGAGACTTATATTACAGAGAAGCATGAGAAAGTCAGTCTTATGCTGTAGGATTTAGAGAAGCAAACTGGGACGCTACTAGATGAACATTACCATCTTGGCAAGAGCCATTTCCACGTGAAATGCAATTAATGAAAGATGCGTTTTGAAATGAAATAACCTGATATCATTATATCCCTAGCGGTATGGAAGTTGGTTTCCAAGAGAGATATATAAACGCGTTGACGGATTGAAGTTTAGAGGATGCGCTAGACGTTATACACGAATACGCTATGGTAAAGCATTTTAACATCCCTGATGATTTTGATTTCGTGCTAGACGCTGCACCCACGTCAATTGCAGACATATTCTATAAACAATTTCGTACGGTTAAATGGAATGATAAGGTATCTGATGTAGAAAAGGTTATGGAATTCCAGCGCCCATTGTGATTAACATACAGACCTACTCCTGTTCTTCCTTATTATGAATTGTCAGAAACGTTAATAAATAAAGATGCGGGAATGAGATTAAAACAATTCTGAAAATGAAGAACTGTGAAAGAGATTGCTGAAGCATATTGAATCTGATTTGAAGACATTAGCGTATTAGAGCCAATTCTAAAAATAGAATGAATTAAAGCCTATGGGGCATATGGTAATTGAGTGATATATTTTAGTGAATTAGTTAAGGAAAGTACAGCACCACATGAATTGTTCCATGCAATCTTTGATATGGTGGATAAAAAGACATATGACAAAATACTTAGTGATTGAACAAAGTTATTCAAAATGTCCGAGGACGATTTACATGAATTACTTGCCAACGAATTTGCTAAATACTTTAAGACTTGAAAATTTACATATTGAGATTCAATAAAATCCGCAGCTCAGAAGGAAACGCTAAACGAAGAAGAAAAAACTTTTGTGGATTATGTGTTATGATTCTTCAAAAAATTAGAAAAGTGGCTCTGATTGGTAGATATACATCAAGAAGAGGTAAAGAAGTTATTCGACAATATGCTTAATATGAAGTATATTCCTCAAGCTTGAGAAGATATAAATGCCATAGAAGCACTTAACAGATACAATGAGCAGTTAAATAACACAGCATTGACTTATTTCTGAAAGATGTTGTGAGAAAGCTGAGACTTAAACGACCCTGAATATGTTTCAAGAATACAGGACCTATTAACAGAAAAGACTTGAGTTCCTATTAATAAGCTTTCTGAGATGTCTCCTGATGCTGTATCGGATTTATGGAAAGTCGTAGACACTAAATTTACTTTGGATATAATGACCGCTGGTAAATATGATAAGCAACTTGTGAATGTGCAAACTGAAATTAATAGAGTAACAAATCTTTCTGATGAAGATTTATCTAAGGAATTAGTGGAAGTTATATGAAGTTGACTTACTCAAGAAGCTATTAGAGGTAATAATAATATTAATTCGATAAGAGATGCTTATATAGATTATCTAACAGCTAGAAGTGAAATAGAAAGTTTAGAGTCAAAATGAAAGATTATCGCTCTAGCAAATTGAGTCCAGGCAGAAAAGCTCTCAATCAATGATGTTAAGAACTTATTTACTAACTGAAACTTTGAGTCTGTATATAGACAGTTGTTTATATGAAATGAGAAATTGAGTAAAGAAGATTTATGAGCTATAATCAATAGTATAAACGACACAATATTTGACACTATATCAATCAGGTTTGCAGAGAACTTAGTTAGCGCCTGATATGAATTACCACTTATGAACGTTAAGTCGTTAGTTTATTGATACCTGAGATGAAATTTAGATTTGAATGATAAGTTTGTTCAGGCCTTCTTCTTTAAGAATAATATCCCACCTACTGTTGATAATCTAAAATCTATTACATCATTGATGCCTAAAGAAATGGATTTCGGTTATACAACTCCAAGGTATAGAAGATACATAGATAACCCTACAGTATGAGATGTTGCTGTGTTTAGAGAAGTTGATAATCCATTCTTACAAGATTCGTATTCAGCATTAGCTACTATTGAATGAGCGGTTAATGGAACATTACCTGCATGATATGATAGAAAAATATTAGAGCAAATCTTGGATGATTATAATAAGAAGATGTGAGAATTAGTTAAGAGCGGAGGCACATTCCAAGACGCACAAGTATTAAAGGAACAAGCTTCGTATGCGTTAGATATGTTTGAACAAGATTTCTTGCTTCCTAAATATTGAAGATTTTTATCTCCATCTGAGAGAAAGTCTTTGATAGGAATGAAATATTCTCTTTCTATATGAGTTGGTTGACAGGATTATAACAAAGTAGCTGCTGAGTTGGAAGATATAAAAAAGAGGTTGATGAATAACTACGATAACACGATAAAGGAAGTTTCTGACGCAAATACTATCAATAGAGATTTACTAAACAATATTCCACAAGAAGATAAGAGAAAGCAAAAAGCTATAGAAATGAGAAGGGATAAACTAGCTGAGGATTGAGCAGTTATACAACAAGTATGAAATGACTACCTAGTTTATGATTCAAGAGTAGCACTTAAGAATACTCTAAAGACATTACCTAGTAATATACAATGACTAGATGCTCTTAAATTAATTTGAGACAAGACATTAGAGAAAATGTCTAACTCTCAGGTATATGCTTTATTAAGGTATATAGAAGCGGCTAAAGCTTTAGCAGCAAAATCAAATTATGCTATAGATTTGATGTATAAGCAGAACCCAATGCTAGCTAAGTTAGATTTCTTCAGGACATTCAAAATGGATGCCGAATGAATTCCTATGGCTTTAGAATGAGATGCGTTAGCTTGAAGTAAGTTCTTTGCCAATAATGTAAATACTTGACCGATTGACAAGAAGATAAAGACATCTATTATAAACAAGATAAAAGCACAATTCAATAAGAGCTGATATTTGGAGATGAACTCTCTTAAGAATGATAAATGAGAGATAGTTAGAAAATGATTGGTAGATATAGTGAACGAATCTATAGATGAACATATAAAAGACTTCTGACTAGTTTGAAAGACAGAAAAGGAGATAGATACAATAAAGCAACAGATGGGTGCTGTATATAATAATGCCTTTAATCCATATACTTATTTACACGATATCCCTTGAGCATGAAAGTGATGAGTTAAGGAATGAGATATAAAGTGATGGGTAAAAAGTATAATGAAGAAAGAGTATGACCAAGCTATGGCAGACATAAATAGTTTAGATATACCTTGATTAAAAGACATAGAAAGTAATATAGTAATCCAGATGGAGAACTGAGAGAAGAAAGGCCTTAAAGAGTTATGAGAATTAGATATAGATTCTTGGAAGAAAGATATATTCTGAAATGAGCCTGTATTTGTAGAGTCTGCAGAAAGAGCTAGAGACTTTGTAACTCCTTGAATGTCTGATAAGCAAAAAGCAAAAGCAGAGATAGAGATGAAAGAGTATAGAGAGAATATGATTAATAGTTATGCCTCTACTATGCAATCTATCTTGAATCAGTGACAAATAGTTTCTGAAGCTGAATCCAAAATAAGTGCCTCAATAATGTCTGATGTGAGGGCTAAGCTTAGAAAATATTCTCTTACTAATTGAATTGTAGATACGTTAGATGCTGTATCTTGATTAAACGAAGAAGCCGCTAGATGAATTAAAGATTATCTTGTGGGTACTTGAGCTCAGATTAGGGCTGTCTTTAGTAGTAAAACTATGAGGTGAGTAAAAGACAGGCTAGAGGAGGTTCAGACTGCATATAGGACATATTACAATACAGAGTTATCTAAGCTTAATTCAATCAAAGTTTCTACTGAGCCAGAGAAATTAGCGTTAGATTTGGCTAAGTATTTCAAGAGATTGGAAGCTTGATTATGAAGTTTAGATTGAACGACTTGATGTACTACAGATGCAGCAATTAATAGAGCGTTCTATCACATATGAGAAACATTCTTAAATATAAGAGACACTAAATGAATTTATTGAATGTTGTCTGCAATTGAACAGAATCAGTTATTAAAATTCTTTAAGTTCTCGCAGAGCTGACAATTATCATATGTGCCTGAGTTTGTAAATAAGACTAGAGAATTGCCTTGAATAATTCCTGATTATAGAGATTATGTATCTGAGATTAATTCAGTATCTCATTCTAGGTTTAACCAAATATTCGGTACACAATTCAACGAAGATGATTATAAAAAAGTTGTTCAGTGATTATCTTGATTTACAATTGTGTGAGATTGAATATGAAGGTTTGCACAAAGAATAATGAACCTTATGAATGGTTCTAATGTGATTACTAGGATATTAATGTCTTATCCTTGACAGCTACTTACAATTCCTCAACAGGGTGCTGCTTATTTCTTAAAGCAAATGTGGCATGAGAGACAGCTATGAGTACAGAGTCTGTCTGATATAGATTTAGTGAGAAAAGAATATTGAGTGCTAGACTGAGCGTATAATGAATTTATGTCTAACTTTATGTATCCTAATTCTGTTAGTGTAGATGATATAAATCCTGGTAGTTTCTATAACAGATATTGAATTCCTGATGTAGACAGAGTTTATAACACACAATCTATAGAGTCTGCATGAGACGCTATTGATATGTATACTAAAGTTACAGAATATTGAAATTCGTCGGACAAGAATTTATGACGGTGGATAAGGCAACTAGACCCATATAAAGATAATGCCAATAACATAATAGACTGAATTTTCTCTAGGAACTTTAAAAACATAGCGTTTGCAAAAGCTATAAAAGAAAACGATTTCTTGCAATTTGCTACAGCTAGAGAGTTTAAAGAATTTATGGACAATCCTGCTGTGAGTGCAGAAATAAAGAAAAGACTTATAGAAAGGGTGGAGGCATATTCTTGACGTAATTTCAGAAATATATTATGACTATGATTCTGATGATTAGATAGGCCTGTATTTGGTTCTACTACTAAGAATGTGCTATACTGATTAATGCAGATGCTTAACTTTAGATGAGCTTGGTGACAAAATATATTTAAGCAAACTTGAGAAACTATAATTTCTTGAATGAGAATGCTATCTTTAAATATGTGACCAGAGTGAAAAGATGTCGTTGCTAGATATATAGCTACACGTCCAGAGTTTCTGAATTTTGTGTGAGCGCTATATAATGATTTAATGTGGGCATGGAGGTTGTCTAGGTTCCAAGATAATGGTAGATGGCCAGAATGAGACGACACCCATGATTGCTTAGATTGGATAGAATATATAAGAGAGAATATGAATATGACTTCTCAGCGATGGCAAGGTATTCAATCTTTCTGACCTGCTAGGCCAATTATTGAAATGCAACAGAGTCAATGGGATGCCTTTAGAAACCCAACAGTTTATAAGGACACGTATTGAGTATGAGCCTTATTCAACTCTATAGGTAAGAATTTCTGAAGACAGCGAAAGCCATACAACTGGGCAACTAAAGCATTATGAGCATTTACTACAGACTGACGAGATTGATTCTCAACGTATGTGCAAAACGAGTTCTGGAAATTATCATTTGGTTCTCTTAGATATATGATGGATGAGGATGTAAATTCTTATTGATACTCTTATGAACTAACTTGACAGACTTGATGAATTCCTGCAATATTGATGTGAGAAGCTGCTACGTGATGAGATAAGACATTTGAATATGACTTAGATAACACAAAGACTTGGGAGACAATAAAAGAGGTATTTGATTCTGATTTAGCCCGAAGTGATAAAAAGGTTTATTTATGAAATCTATGGAAGGCGGCTACTAACTCTTCACAATTTCTATCTATATGAAAGAACTTCATAAAGGCCCGAGAGTGAGACGCTCCATCTTATTACACAGACAGAGACTTAGCTTGAATTATACAAGAGACTGAGGCGTGAAAAGAATTCTATAATAGATGATATGTTACTCCTTCTAACTGAGAAGAAGCAAAAATATTCTATGATAGTATATTAAAGAATTGAAAGTATCGCCCAGGGAGTAAAGAGTTTAATAAGTCTATAGCTCAGTTTGAAATGTACTGACATATGAACGGTAAGGAAACTTGAAATCCTGCAGATGCAGAAATGGAATTATGGTTAGAGCATATGAAGTACGAAACTAACGAAGACTGAAGCTATGTATGATGAACTAATGGTAGAAAAGTAGACGCAGATTGGGATAGACTGATGAAAGATTTATGAGCGCATTGAAATGACCAGACTTATTGTAAGAATTTAATCTACGCTTACTCTATTAACTGGCTAAATGAGCATAGTTCAGACCCTAATTATCAGTTATATATAAAGATGCTTTGACAATGAGCAGCTGCTCGTTTGATAGAAACGCAAAAGGATATGATAATTGAAGCGCTAAATGTATGAGCTGGTAAATGAGCTGATAATAAATGGACAGAAACGGAGTTGATGAACAGAGCAGATAAATGATATTTAAATGCTTTGTACAATCTATGAATGACAACTCTACCTTGAGATGATAAAAAATTCTTTGATAAGTTACAAGTGTTAGATACTGATGCGGCTACAGAGGCAGCTTTATTGATAATTAACGACCAAGCAAAAGACACAGCTACAAAGAAAAGACTTGAGAAGTTCTTTGAAACTAAAGAAGATGACGATTGAATAAAGAGCTTATCTCTTAGATATCAGTTCAAACAACAACTGTTACAAGTATGAGAAATGTCTAAAGCTATGGACGAATGAAATAGAGAGAAACTTTTAGCTGCGGCTTCTAATCTAGCGCATATGTATAAAAGCAAAGACCCTAGTGGAGCTGTTACAGCGACATTAATTGACTCAATATATAACAGGGTTTATCAGACAGATTCATTCTCAAACAAGCAAAAACTTGAAGTTATGACTGAATTATTCCGTGACAATAAAGACTTCATACAAAGAAATGCAGAAAAAATGAGAGAAGTTATGTGAAGTAAATATGATGAATTTGCAAAAGCGATGAACCAAATGTTATATCAATGGGATTGACAGACTATATCTATATTAGAGTCGGCTCAGACTTCTTGAAAGAGTAGTAGTTGAACTTCTAAGTCAGCTTCAAAATTATCTTCAGCAATTAAGTCTTTAGCAACTAGTATAGGATGAAATAATTATTCTTGATGAAATAAAAGTAGAACTGGATACGGTTCTAACTATGATAAAGAATGGGTACCTGTACAGATAAAGTGAGCAGACTTAGTTAAAGAGTTATGAGTCAAATGATACGTCCCAGACGTAACTAAGATTAAGATAAAAGCATATAATCCTGAAGTTGATTTATCTCTTAAGAAAGATATTAACAGGAAAGTGAAGAAAACTTCTACAGAAAAAGTGTCTACTAAAAAGCAAATAGCGGACATTGAAAAGAAAACGACAAAGGCTGTTTCAGCAGAATCGTAGAAAACACAGTTCTCATTGTTTCCAAAAATAAAATAAGACACGTTGAAATGTCTGGGTGGATAGTTGTTCCACCCAGCATAGTAAACGTCGCTTAAATTAATTTTCATAGCAAAAGGAACTGGGAAAACTCATAAAAATTTTACATAATAAATTTTCAAAATAATGTCAATTGATGTAAATCAAGTAGAGAGCGACACGATGACAGAACATGTTGCCCCAGAAAACGAGAAGGCAAAAGAAATGCTGGACAGACTCAGTATGGAAATAACATGAATGTCCGCTCAGGAGCTTTATCTAAGAGGTATTCTTAATGAGATTAACTATCTGATGACTAACGCATCTAATGCAAATGACAGAGAGAAACTTCTTAAATATTTAAAGGAGATAGATAACATATGCTGATTATCTAAAGATAAAAGAGATGTAAAAATAGAAACTAAACTTAAGAGTGCGGCAGACATTTTTAATTCTACTAACTTATAGCGCA
>Ga0326512_10001004_pt1 | contig 23031 bp, 38 predicted proteins | sample 1_2617_0518_D_FD_203652 | JGI IMG/M metagenome (GOLD analysis project Ga0326512, IMG submission 203652) | Bovine rumen microbial communities from UC Davis, California, United States - 1_2617_0518 | ecosystem: Host-associated > Mammals > Digestive system > Stomach > Rumen | place: USA...
GGGTAGCTCTCCTCCATCTGTCCCATCGGTATCGGCAGCTGCCTCAGCAGGCGCCTCGTCCTTCGTATCGAGCGCAGCAAATGCCGCAACCCAAGGGTCAGCAGGAACCTGCTCCACCTGATTCTCAGTCGTCTGCCCAGTCTCTCCAGCCATCCTGTTCCTCCTTCGCTTGCTCCGCTTCCTGCGCCAGCGTCAGGCGCAGTCTCTGAATCATCGTTCCCATCCACTGCTGTCTCAGCTTCTGGTACACCAGGGCCCTCCGGGTCCCTAGCTCCACCTTGCCCATCGGCGTGAAGCTCGTCGTCAGCATGTCGACCATCGTCTCCATGTCCTTGCACGACAGCAGTCTCGTCCTGATCTTGGTCAGGAACGAGTTCATCTGCTGGACTATCCACTTGTACTCCTCCAGCCTCTCCGTGTCCGACAGCGGGTCGGTGAGCCTGAGCGCATCGTAGGTGTCATTGAGGCTCTCCCATGATGCCACCACGTCGATGTGCCTGGTCTCCTCCTCGACCCACTCGCGGAGGCTACCAGCCGATTCCTGCCTGGGCATCGATCCGCTCCTTGCGCTGCTCCTCCTGGATGATCGCATGGGTCATCGGGATGTTTGCCGCCAGTGTCACGCCGTCGATGTAGGACATCAGCGGCTTGCCGGAGAAGCGCGGGATCAGATTCGGGAACACCTGCTGGATTAGGGTCTTCAGGCCATACAGCTGGATGATGGTGTCACCGATCTGGATCGGCTTGGTCGGGAACGACCAGATGTACCCACGCTCACCGGAGTTGCCACGCACCACGGGGACCAGATCCTTGCCGATGGTGAACGTGATCTCAGTGCCGATCTTGGGGAAGGTGGTCTTTGCGATCACGTTCTTCGTGGTGTCACGATGCACGATCTCATAGTCGCCTACCATCTGGGTCACGTCCTCGGGTGCGCCATAGATATGCTCGCCCGCCTCGAAGTCACGGACCACCAGCTCCGGTCCGAGCACCTCGTCGTATGCCAGGTTGCGCTTGGCATCCGGGGTCATCAGCGGGGTGATGAGGATGGTCTTGCCATAGAGCGGGTGATCGTGGACGTCGCTGGTTGCCGGCTGGTCGCTCATGGCCTTGCGAGGCTTAGCCTTCTTCGGCTCCTTCCACTCCTCGCCCTTCAGCACTGCGGCGATGCGCGAGCACCGATGCTGATAAGACAGGCCATCGGGCTCGAGTCCGTGCTCTGCCTCCAGTCGCTCGAGCTCCTCCTTCTTCATTGCCGTCATTCCTACTCACCTTCCTTAAAGTCAAGGGACAGCACGATACCCTCAATGCTGGCACGTTCCTCAAGGATCTCCATATACTCACGCATAACCTTGAGTTGTCGCTCAAGCAGATCGACAGGACAAGTAAGCTCGAAATCAAGCTCTCCCTTGGAGTTCTTGATGAGCATGTTCTGAAGCTTAACCATGCGTGTGCCTAGCTCTTGGTATTCATCGGCTGTTCGCTTCTTGTAGTCTTCCATAGCTCTCCAATCAGATATGCATTGGCTAAGTACTGCCTAAGTATATCACGCTATCACCGGTAAAAAAAAATAACCCAAGGCACAAGTGCGCCTGGGAGTCGCGCACTCGTACCCTGGGTTATGGGTCACCAGGACCCTACGGCTACAAGATGATTATACAGGATTCATCCGCCGCGCACGCTCAAGCTCGTCGATGATGTCGGACTCATCCAGTCCCTCATCTCCACGCTCGGTAGTGTATGGCAGGATTGGTCTGCTCATCTTGAACAGCGTCCAGTCCAGCTCGACTTTGATCACCGTGGCGATCTCGCTCTTCAGAGACTGACGATCGTACTCGATGACGAACAACCTGTTCTTCATCATGCTCGGGTTGAATAGCACAAGGTATGCCCTCTCGATGGTGTCAAGCAATGCCATCGCCGTGGCTATCTGCCACCTCTCCTCGATCTCGTCCCTCTTGGTGTATGCCGTGGCGATGTGCCTGTCAGGCGAGTAGCACTTGACCTCTGCCATCATGGTCGGCATGGCACCATCCTCGTGGAGCTGTGGGATGTCGAGTGCGTCCGGCGAGAACGCGAGCTCCCTGTTGGGCAGCGAGATCAGCTCGTCGTCCCAGTGGAAGAACATCTGCCTCGTGGCACCACGGTCGATGAACCAGTCGTTCAGCGCATCGATGGCATAGGGTTCCAACAGGTGACCACGGGCTGCCGCACCATAGGACCAGCAGTCCTCCTCGGTAAGCTCGACCTGCTTCTTGGCAAGTAGCTTCAGCCTATCCAGGTCAGTCACCTTGCGGACCCTGCCCGTCTTGGTAAACGGGACCAGGCTCTTAACGTCGCTGGCAGTGAGATACTTCTGTCTCTCTCGCAACCACATCAGGTCACACACATGCTTCCATTCCATCACTTCATCTCCAATCCCAGCTCGCACATGTCTCGCATGTTCTTGAACAGCTTGCGCAGCATGGAGTTCTCGGCCCTTGCATCCTCAAGGTCTGCCTCGAGGTTGGCGATCCTTTGGCAGAGCGTGCGTCGCGTGATGTTGTTGTTGTCGTAGTAGAGCGCCTCGGCACGCCTGGCCTTCTCTGTCGGGGTCATGGTCCTCCCTTCTAAAAAGTGTGACCGACCCTCTGTCGGCTGCTGCCACAGAAGGTCGGTCACAATCACAACTCATTGCCAACGGCTAGAACGGCATCTCCTCGTCGTAGACGTAGCCGTTGCCCACAGGGTCGGCAGGCTTCTCTGGCTGCACCTGCTCGACAGTCACCGGACCACCGAAGGCCTGGCTTGCCATGGCCTGCGCGATCTGCGGGTCCATGCCCTGCGGATACTGCTGCGGCTGCTGCGGCTGCTGCGGCTGCTGCGGCTGGTACTGCGGAGCAGGCTGGTACTGCGGCTGCTGCACCTGCTGGTAGACGGGTGCCATACGCTGCTGTGGCTGCTGCTGATACTGCTGCTGATACTGCTGCTGGTACTGCTGGTACTGCGGCTGCTGCGGCGGAGCCTGCACCTGGCCGCCACTGACGGCATTGTTGGCAAGCACCTGCGGGAGCTTGAACTCCGGCGGCACCGGCACGTTGGGCTTGAACGGACCGCCATCCACAAGCGAGACGAACCACGGGCGCGGGTTGCCCTGGCCATAGCGACCTTCCTGGGTCTGGATGCAGAGCGTCTTGCCCATCAGGTTCATCATGTCGGTGTCGCCCGTAAGGTGGAAGAGGTCCATGTGGACGCTCTTCTTCTGCCCCATGCGGGCTGCCTTGCCAGCGGGCTGGAAGGTGAACGTCTTGATGTCGCCGGTCTCGGTAACCAGGGCGAGACGGATGTTCATCATCGGGTTGCCATCGGGCCAGAACTGCGGTGCGCCGGGCTGACCCGTGGTGGTGTAGCCCAGCTTCTGTACCTCCTGGATGGCGATCACCGTGCCGACCAGTGTGGTCGAGTAGCCCTCCTTGTCGGGCTTGCTGTAGTTCCAGCTATAGTTGCCGGTTCCGCCTGGGTTGAGTGCCATGTCTATAGTCCTTTCCTGCTGACCTGATAGCGTTGCATCGCATCCCATATCTGCGGGGTCAGCTCCGCAGGCGGGATGCCGTTGGACACCTTGTTCTTGAAGTAGACCGCCGCATTCACGGCGTTGCCCATGAGGTCCAGCTTGGCATGAGGGAAGTGCTTCACCGGCACGAGCCTGTCAGTCATGAAGTAGAGGTGGAAGCTCCCTGGCTTGCGAGGGTCCTCGAGTGTCATGGTCATCTCCCGGAACTGCGTCCCGAACCTGATGACCTGCTCGTCTCTCGTGCCATGGCCGACGCCGTCTATGTCCATGACGATGAAGTTCTCGTACAGCATGTTCTGCCCGACCCATCGTACCGGACTGATGGCCTCGGCATCCACCCTCAGCATGAGGTTGGGTTCGAAGCCTGGCCGCCAGCCCCACTGGATCATGGGCCTGTTGTCCTGCGTGCATGGGAAGAACCTTCGCTCGCAGCCATGCCATCCCTTGGGCAGCCTCGGAAGGTCGTCCAGTCTCACCGTGTCGAAACTCGGCTTAGTCGCAAGCCTGAGCGTCGGCAGGTTGGCCGGCACGACGATCGCATCCCTCGTCGGGTTGATGCGAGAGCCTGGCTTCCTCCTCCTGTCAGCGAGGCGCTGCTCGAAGATGGCCTGGCTCACCTGGTTCTTGAAGGCACCATCCTGCCATGACTGTATGTCCTTCGCCCTGAGCGGTATGCCCAGCATCGTGCAGTGCGAGGTGACCTCCTCGATCGTGTAGCCCAGCCTGCCCGCACGGAACATGCCGAAGTACGGGGACTGCCCAGCAGGCAGGATCTCGTCGAGCGTCTCGCGTGGCATCAGTCCTCCCTTCTCTTTCCTGACAGGCTCCACATCGCATCGACGAAGTTGTCGATGTAGGTCATGGTCCATCCGTTCTGCCCGCCCCACTTGGAGTTGGGCAGCCATACCTCGGCATCGGTGAAGCGACGCCTGTGCCTGACGATCACCAGGATCGGCCTGCATCCGGAGTTCCTTCCCTCCTGCAGAGTCTGCCGCTTCCAGTCGTCGAGCCTGGACCTCGGATAGTTCTGGGTCTGCTGGCCGGTCTTGACCTCGACGGTGACCTCCTCGCCATCCGGAAGGAAGGTCCGGAGGTCACCCTCGTCATTCGACCCGGCAAGCGCCTTGCGCTCGGTGCGGAGACCATGCTCGTTGAAGTAGTTCGATACCTTGGTCTCGGCAACCGTGCCCTTCTTCTTGCTCGGGTTGGCCATGCCTACTCCTCGGAAGCCTCGTCCTCGCAGACCTCATGGGTCTCGCCGGTGAACGGATTGACCATGAGGTCACGCTTGGTGATGCCTTCCTCTGCCATGCCGCAGGCCTCGGCGATGACGTTGACGATGTCATCCTTGGTCAGCTCCAGGACCGAGCCGAGCATCGGGGTGTCGAAGACATAAAGCTCGTGACCGCAGTCGATCACGAAGTCACGCTCGACGAAGTCCAGCAGGGCGGCGAACTCGGCAAGCATCTTGTTCGCCTTCTCGACGGTGGCGATGTCGTCCAGCTCGCCCATGATGGCCATGGCCTCATCGGCCTTCTTGTCCATGAGCGGGGTGACTGCGTTGAACTTCACCTTGTTGTCATGGATGGACACACGCTCGAACCCGTCGAGGCTGGGCATGGGCGTGGCCTCGGGCTGGCCCGCAAGGTACGCCGACTTCTGCGCCAGGGTCTCCAGCTGGTTGGCCTGGTCGACCACATTGATGTCAGGCAGGATGATGTCACCGTTGGTCGAGACGAGCAGGCCGTGGTTGAGCGTGAGGTCGGACTTCTTGTACATCTTCATTGCGGTTTTCCCTTCTGTTTGAAGATGGCCTTTACAGTATGTGAGGCAGGGTCATGCTGGCCAGGCACGGCCCTGCCTTGGTGCACTAGCGCAGGTAGTAGCGGATGGGCATGTCGGCATCCTTGGCGGACTGCATGCCACGCTGGTGATAGTATGCTGGGTTCAGCATCCAGTCCCAGGAGAATCGGTCGGCGTAGTCCATGACGGTGCGAACGCGATTCCAGGTGTCCTCGTCATCGTCATTAGGATTGACGACCTTCGCCTCGACAAGATTGTCCAGCACCTCGATGGGATCCAGTCCGAGGCAATACGCAGAGACCGTGAGGTTCACGGCAATCTCGTTGCGCGTGCCCTCGGTGTAGCCCTCACGGTTGTAGCACTCGTCAATGATGCCATTAAGCAAGGTGACGTAGTCTTCCGCGGACTGGTCGTCCACGATGGTCTCGTCTCTTGCGACATAGATCTCCTTCATCTAGTCCTCTCCTTTCTCTTCTTTGATTTCCTTCAGCACGTCACGCCAGCGCTTCTTGTTGCCGACCTTCTGTGCGAGCAGCAGCACGGCCGTGTCGATAATCTCCTCGGCATGCTCGTCGAGGAACGTGCTGATGGACTGCCACGTCACTCGGTCCCAGTCGATCCGGCCATAGCTCTTCGGGAGGTTAGACTCGACTTGCGCACGAAGGGTGCCAGTCAGTCTTTGGACTACGTCCTCGTACCCCTCGCTCTCGAGCTTGGCCTCGATGGCGGAGGTATCGATCTCGAACGGGATGAGGAACTCGGTCTTCATCTAGTCCTCCTTGTGTGCGTCGTACCAGTCGGCGATGACGGCACGCTTCTCCAGGAACTCCTTGGAGAACGAGTCGAACGCCTCCTTGCTCTCCTCGCTGTCGAACAGGCAGCCCGCATCGATGCACTCGTCGATCATGTCGAGATAGAACTTCGCCATGGGACGGGTGTCGAAGCCACGGTTGTAGTACTTGACCACACGGTCGAACTGGCGGACCCACTTGGCCACTGTCCACATCACGCAGTCATGGTCACGCAGCGGATTGGGGATGGCCACGTTCGGCTCGCCGACACGCAGGTCATACAGGACGTGGTGCTTGATGTCATAGCCCTGCATCACGATGGACATGTCGAAGGACTGGAGCACTCCGGGCGTGTCCAGGATGGGGACCCAGCGGCCATGGAACTTGCGCTGCTTGAACGTGAAGTTCAGGATCACCCCCTCGCAGTAGAACTTGTAGGTGGTGATGCCGATCTTGTAGTTCAGCCCGGCGTCGCGCAGGCGGTTGAGCTTCCACTCCTCCTGCCTGCGGCTGCGCTCTGTGCCGGAGCCAGGCGTCATCTTCAACGCATGACGGGCGATCTCGGTGGCACGCACCAGCTCGTCCTCGCCGAACACGAAGACGTCGATGTCCGGCACGGTGCCCCAGCCCTCGGGGTCGAAGCCGGGAAGCAGGCAGCTGCCGGTGATGCAGCCATCCAGCGGCAGGGTCTTGACCAGCTCGATGGCCGATGCCACCTTCTCTCGGATGGTGACTGCGCCATCCTCCATCAACTGCTCGGCCATGGTCCTGCCGTCGTACTCTTTGGGGTTCTCTTCCAGCTTGAGCATGCGGTTCTCCTCTCTCTACTCAAGGTTATCGTAGCCACCGGCAGCGTTCATACGCTCGACTGCCTCGGCGATCTCCTCCTCCGTGCCATGGCGACGGATGTACGTGAACTCCTCCAGGGTGATGCCACCCTTGCGCTCCGCCTCTGCGGCAGCGGTGATGAAGTCAAGCATGGACATTGCCATCGGACGTCATCTCCTCTCTAGTCCTTGATGACCTTGCACCAGCTTGTGTCCAGGTCCACCGACGGCTGGGTCGCGAGCATGTGGCACCACTTGGCATAGCCGGTCTTGGCGTCAGCCTTGCCATGGTTGTACGCGGTGTTGTAGTCGACCCAGCTTCCGGTGTGGTAGTGGTGGACATGCTCTACCTTCGCACCCTCAAGGCTGTACTCGTCCGGGTAGTCCTTGAACAGGCGGTAGTCCGGCGTGTCGTTGTCACCAAAGCTGAACACGTGACCGTAGTGGCGGCCGCGCACGTACTTGGTGAGGATGCCGAAGAAGTCGGAGCTCTCGTTGCCATAGCCGAACTGGTTGCGCAGGGTCTGCGGGTCTGGCAGCTCGCTGCCCATGGGATAGAAGCGACTGCACGTCGACGTGATGATCAGGTCTGCCGACAGCTGCGTGCGCAGCGTGTCGATCAGCGAGATCATCGTGGCGCTGATGCCACGCGGGATGCTGCCGCTGACATCCAGGATTACGAGGTTCGGCAGCTGTCCGCTCGCATCGAAGCGTCCCACGGTCAGGCCGAGCCGCTTGTTGTAGCCCTCGCGCCAGTACATTCCCGAGCCGACGTTGAGCTTGACGCAGTCCAGGATGTCACCGATGAACGCAGGCATGAGTCGCAGGCGCTGCAGCACCTCGATGTTTACGTAGCTGCTCATGTCCCCGACATAGTCTGCCAGGTCCAGCTTGTGCTCCGTGACCATCAGGCCACCGCCGGAGAACGTGCGCTCGCCAGTGGTGGCAACCGAGATCTCGGTGATCTCGTCGCCATCGACGATGGTTCCGCCATACTCCACAGGCTCTGCCAGCCCATCGGGATGCCAGGACTTGCCTGGATCCAACGCATGCGAGCCATCGATGCGACCGATCTCGTCGATCAGGTCCGGCTCGTCTGGGTCGATGGTGTCATACACTTCGACCTGCGTACGGAAGCGACGCTTGGGTCCGAGGACCTGAGTCCACTTGATGTGCGGGAACATGCGCTCGAGCACGGGACGCAGCAGGATCCTGATGAGCTCGTCCTGCCCCTTCGACCAGCGGATGAACGGGATGCCCTTGTCCTTGGCAAGCTCGGCATCGCTGCGGTTCTCCGCGATGTAGAGTCGCGGAAGCTCGATGCCATCAAGCATGACACGTTGAAGCATAAGCTCTCTCCTCTCTTCTATGTGTCATGGATTGTACATGATGTGTCGGACTAGAATTTGATGTCGACTTCATCCTCCTTATTCTCCTCGATCTCAAGATGCGCAAGTGTTTCCTTGATGGACTCCCATTCCGGAAGTGACTGGATCATCTCGAGCATCTCGGACATGGTGCAGTCCTTGAAGTCATTGTGCTTATCGGCCATCTCAGGAACCATGCTGACTATGGTCTTGCGGACCTGCTCCTGTGGGTTGTTGTCCCTTTCGTCTCGCTCTCGCTTGGCACGCAGGATCTCCGTTCCGACCGAGAACTTCCAGATGTTGTCGATGACTTCTGCGACCTCGCGCTCCTTGTCCCTTGGTGTCGCATCCATCCACAGGCATAGCTTGGTGAGCGAGCGTGGGGTCAGGAAGTTGTAGTCGCTGCCAGTGTCACAGAGCTTGTTGAGTATCGGCTGGCTCATCCACATGCCAGTCTTCTCCATGATGTAGTTCCTGGTCTGGTCCATGTCGACGCCGAACCGCTGGAACATGAAGCGCTGGCGAATGTTGCCCTTGAGCTGCTCGGGTGGAATCGTGTCGTTGGTAGCTGCTATGATCTGGATGTCCGGGAGTGGCGTGCCATCTGCCATCTCCCTGCTCTCGATCACGGTGAGCAGGGTGGACAGGACGAACTGGTCCGCTTCCAGCAGCTCGTCGAGGAACAGGATGTCCCCGTCCTCCAGCGAGCTGAGCTGCATGCTGTTGTAGATCTCCATGCTGCGATGCTTGTGGTCGGGCATGGTCATGCCGACGGTCTCGCTCGGCACGCAGCGGGAGGCCACGATCTTGATGACCTTCCCGCATCCGTGCGCCTTGGCATGCTGCTCGACGGCAGCGGTCTTGCCTATGCCCGGAGGCCCGACGAGGCACGGCACGATCTCATCGCGAAGCAGCCATGCCGCGTCGAGCAACCGGATCATCTTGTCGAACTCAGTCATTCGCATCGTCCTCCTTTGCCTTCTTGACCTTCCTCACGCACACGGTCATGTCCACGACGGAGACCTTGACGTCGTCATAGTCACGCTTGCGAAGGACGATGCGGATGGTGTTGGCTAGGCTGATGGCACGCTTCTTGTCCTCGGTGTCACAGACATAGATGCCGCCAGTCTTGCGCACCTCGTTGATCAGAGGATCATAGATGCTGTGACCCTTGGGCGAGGGCATCTTGGAGACCCTCTTGAATCCCATGAGGTTCGCCATGCTACGCCTCCATCACGTTGAGTCGGGCCTCGGTCTCGAGGCGGGTGACGTTGACGCGCATGCGACGGATGGCGTCCTCGAGGTCGTCGACGTCGCCGGTGCGGGCATAGCTGCACACCTCGTTGATGCAGGCACGCAGCGCCGTGGCACGGCTGGTCATGCGACCCGGGACGATGTTGATGTTGGTGATCGTGGTAGCCATCTCTTTCTCTCTCTTTCTCTTGTGGCTTACTCGAACCTACTCGAACCTACTAGGACAGGTGATTCTTCTTGAAGCGACGGTCGATGATGTACGCCTTGACCGAGTTGATGCCCTGGTTCAGCATGCTCGCGTCGCGCACCAGGTTGGCGTCACCGCCTGCAAGGGTCAGCAGCTCCTCGGCGAGGCGTGGCCCCGTCTGGATGTCTGCCGCCAGGTCATTCACCTTCTTCCGATAGGCCTTGTCGTCCAATGGATATACCTCCTCTCGCGCTCTCCTTCTACCTACCAACCCATGTACCCGAGCACGTTGTCGAGCACATGGGCCATCACTATGTACGCCACTATCATGCTGATGGCGGTGATGGCCGTGGCCATGATGGCTGCGACTCCTCCCTCTCTGGTCAGCGGGATGAGCGCGGCAGCCACATAGGTGGCGAGCACCAGCGCAATCCCGACTACGGCAAGGATGAGGACATCGATTCCCACTGCAAGCATGGAAGACTCCCTTCAGGAAAAAATGGGGGAAGGCCATCTTGCGATGACCCTCCCCTTTCGGACAATGGTTCTACTGCTGACGCTCCCAGGGAGCGACGGCCGGCATGTTGACGGTCGGGACTGCCGGTGCCGGAGTGGGCACGGCGGTCATGACCGGCAGCGGGTTGGGGTTCATCGAGACCTTGGTCTCGACGACCTCCAAGTGCGAGAAGTTCCGGTCGTCCTTCCACACGTGAATCACGCGCTGCTGAGCGACGCACTCAGCCAGATTGATGGACGGGTCAAAGCGAGACCAGGGCTTCACCTGGCCATCAGCCTCGTCCAGATACGTGGGCCAGGACCACATGCTGCCGTCCTGGAAGTGGGCGGTCCAGCTGTTGGGACGCTGGATGAGCTGCCCCGTCTTGCGGTCAGTCACCTGGTAGAAGCCACCGCGCGGCTCGATGCCCACGAGCACGCCGGTCACCTCATCCTTGTAGCGACCGACCTCGCCGCTGCCAACGAATCCGTTGAGGTTGATGAACTGACGATTGCCATTGCTGATAGCCATGATGTTCTCCTCTCTCTGGCTACCTGTCGGTCGGCCCTTTGCCAACCAACTGCTTCAATAGACCAAGGGACTCCCGCTTTGCGGAGATACCTTGGAAGGACGGGAGAAAGACGGACAGGTTGACTAGACCATGCCTCGCCATATCTCCCTGTCACCGTCATGAACGGTGAACTCAAGCAGTCTGACTCTTGCCATCTCGGCTCGCTGCTTGACTCGGAAGACGTACTCTTTCAACTGCTGCTTGCTGTAACGACGGGACACGTAGAAGTCTACGTCATCCCATGAGGTGTTGAGGCTGATGTAGGCGTACGATACCCACATCGTTGGCAACGAATCTCATCTCCTTTCCTTCTGCCAACCAACACTTCGGAAAACCAAGGCGCTCCCGCTTGTACGGGAGCGCCGGAAGGACGGAAGACGGACTAGAATGGAACGAGTTCTCTGTCCATGAACTCGTTGTACCACTTGTCAAGCCAGTCATCTTCGGCCTGCCTGTCGACCTTGTAGGTCACGGACACCGTGACCTGTGATACTGACAGAAGCTCGGCATCGTCTAGCTGCAGCTCGTCTGCGATTGCTGCAGCAATGTCATCGAGACTGATACCTGTTACCTGCGCCATCTCTATCTCCTCTCTGTAAGGATGGCTATCATTGCGAACGCGAGAAGCATCAGAAGAATCACGAGCATCTCACATCACCGCCGGAGCCATGACACAGCAGCCAAGGATGACAGTGACAAGTGCGAATCCAAGCATGATGTTCTCCTCTCTCTGCCTGGAAACCTATGCTTCAGAAGACCAAGGCACTCCCGCATTCCGGAGAACACGGGAGTGCCATGCGATCACATGTCCGCATTGCCAAGCATGAGAATCTTGATGAAGTCCTTGATGAGGACATTCGTCTTGGCATACCTAGCGGCATGCCGCTTGGCCCAGTCATCCCTGCGGTACTCATAGATGCGCTGGACAGGGATGTCCAGCAGCTTGGCGACATCGCACGGGCGATACCTGTAGAGCACCGCATGAACGAGCTTGACCTGGTCCTCGAAGGGAGTCTCGTCCATGGCTTTCAAGTATGCACTGACTACGGTCAGGGCGTTCTCGTTAGTCAGGAAGCTGACAGTTGTTGCACTCATGGTGTTCTCCTCTCTCTGAGTGCGACTACATTCATAAACACAAGGCGCTCCCCCATGAGAGAGGGAGCGCCGAGCATACTAGGACCACAGCATCTCACCAAGCTTGACCTTGATGGAGCCGATGCGCTCGCAAGTCTCGTCATACGGCTCGCCCCACATGAAGCACGTGCCAATCTCGGAGTCGATAGAGCTGACGAGATAATACAACTCAGTAAGCTGTTGAGTTGACATCTCGGCCAGTTCGAGACTATCAACGAGAGCCAACACGCGCTTGGCATTGCGCTTTGCATAAGAGAAATCAGGCATGTTCGTAATCCTTTCAATCGAGGCAGGCCTTTCCTGCCTTCAGGAAACCAAGGCGCTCCCCCATGATAGAGGGAGCGCCAAGCTATGCTAGAACGGGATGCTGAGCAGGACGTCTGCCTGCTCGATAAGAGCATCGCGCTCAGTCGAGGAGATGCCAGGCTCGTCTGCGAGACGCAGGAAGCGAAGCCTTTCGAGCTCGAGGCTAGCGTGACGCAAGGCTTCGCAGGAATTGCGAGGCTCAAGCCCGATGCTCAGGGCTGCGCGAAGCTTGTCGGCGCAAGGAATGTCAGGGTTGGTAATGATGTCGAGTGCGTCTGCCATGGTCATGGTGATGCCTTCCTGTGAGTGGATGCCCTTTGCATCCTTCGAGAACCAAAGGCGCTCCCTCCTGTATGGAGAGAGCGCCAGGCTTGGTCAGAACGGGATGCCGTCGCTGGGCTCGGGCGTCGGGTTGAGCAGCCCATCCAACGCAGCACACCACAGGTACGGCGCGTCATACGGCGGCTCGTCCGGGTCATCATCTACGGGTTGATACCAAGCAACCATGGCCTTGCAAGCCTGGTGACCATCCCACGTCGCCACGAACAGGGACCAAGTCTTATCAGTTACGAGCATGATGACCTCCTCGGGTCTTGGTGAGCTGGCCTATCCAGCTCCTCGAAAAAGCAAGGCGCTCCCTCCTGTGTGGAGAGAGCGCCAAGCTAGGCTAGTCGAGCAAGTCATACAGCCGGTCCAGACGTTTGGCTACCAGCGTGAGGTTGTGGAATGCAACCTCCATCCAGCGCGGGTCCGTCTCCGCCATGAGGACGGAGTACCAGAAGTCCATCCTGTCATAGTAGTAGCCCAGGTACCTGTCCTGCTGGTAGCGGTTGTCAAGCAATCGACCGAGGGCATCAGAATCAAAGTGCTTGGGAACGATCATGGTAACCTCCTAGGTTCATGCGAGCCAGCCTGTCTGGCCCATCGGGAAACCAAGGTGCCCCCACATCCCGAAGGATGCAGGGGCACAGATGTCTAGCAGCCCATCGCAGCCTGGAAGACGTCGCGACGCTGGGCCCTGCTCAGGTTGCGGTTCGACCAGACGGTATGGCCAGCGCGCTTGTTGAAGCGGCGCACCTGGATGAGGTCGAGCTTCATGCCCGCACGATAGGCATGACGGATGACGGTCAGCGTGTACGCCCAGGCCTCCTCGTAGGGATAGACCTTCGAGCGGTACTGCCGAGTGACGCTCTCGCCATCGGTGTAGGTGTACTCGACGACGAACTTGCAGTTGCGGTTGTCCTTGCGTGCAGACATGGTGACCTCCTCGGTCTCAGGGAGAGAACCTTGCGTCTCTCCATCGAGAAACCAAGGCGCACCCGCATCCCGAATGGGACACGAGTGCGCCTTGTGACTAACGAGCATTCCAGATGTTGCGATAGACGTGCTCGTAGCGACCGCTCATGAGCTCGACCACGGTGACATCAACGGTCATGTAGGGCTTGGCGGCCGCATGATGACCGACGTTCTGGACGTAGGTCCAGGCGTCACGCTTGGTCTCGAAGTAGCGAGCATACTCGCCGTGGGCGGAGTCATCCAGCAGACGGGCGTTGTTCTTGTAGTTGACGCACACGGCATACTTGCTGGTGGCGGTCTGGGTTGCGGTCATGGTAACCTCCTCAGGTCAGTGGGCGAGAGCCTGCCTCTCACCCTTCGCTGACCCAAGGAGCTACCGCTGTGCGCTGTGAGCATGGAGCGTGATGGACATCCCTGTCGAGAGGGTTTGGGTCTTTCAGCACAACCGCGATAGGCGTGACTGCGGAGGCAAGCCGGGTCCGCTAGGGCGGACCGTCACGCCATGCACGTCATCACCCCCTCCGTCACCAGCCATCACGCAACCAATGCATCGCAAGCACGGCAATCGCGCCATGTCAATGTCGCTATCTATGATGTATGGGGGGTATAGTCTATTTAGGATGATATGGTTATTAGGGATGTGGGAAGTTCCCCCGCGAAAAATCCCCCCATCCCCCAAAGTTTCGCGTGGTCACAAGGATATAGAGGTAATCGGGGGAGTATTGGCGATCGCAGGCCTGTCATGGGAACCTAGGCTCACTATGCGTCCCATGCATACCACAAGGTCATCATAGCCTACCCATGCATTTGCGCCTCTGGCCTCGCACAGCCGATCGGCATGGCTATGTCCCATAGCGAGGCTTGCGTCGCTGGGGCACCAGGGTAGATACTGTTAGCGAGAGTAAGGAGTGTCTCCGCCGCTCCAGCATATCGGTAACACTCGCTAACATCTGCCTTGCTTGGTCCCCTAGTGCATTCAACTTACCACATGTCAATGATAAACCATAGAAAAAACATGGATATAGGTACGTATACGTGTTTTCTGATAAGATCCCCCTATGGATGACGGAGAGAGGAGCCGCAATGGATATGCTTGACTTATCAGCGCTGACGGAGGCCATAAGCACGGAGAGGCAGCGTGGCGATCCCGACCTGGATCCGATCGTAGACCGTCTCAGGGACGACGATGCGCTCGAGGTCCCCATAGAGCTGACTGACCTCGAGCTCTGGTCCAACTACATGAATGACGACCTGTACGAGATGGACGTCAAGGTCCGCGAGTTCCTCAAGCGTACCCGCTATCAGCGGCAGGCCAAGGGTGGCTATCGGACCACGGCGTCGGTGGTCTTCGCGTGGATCTACGGCCGTCAGCCGGAGGCGAGGGACGGTGCGGCATGCCGACTTCTGCACAAGCTCCTCAAGTACTATTGCACGTCATACACGGGCGCGACCACGTTCCATGGCAAGCCGGTCACCCGCGTCTACCGGTTCTCGAAGTTCTCCGGCAACGCCAAGCGTCCCTACTCGCTCAAGCTGCGCATGGAGGAGGCGAACGGAAGTGGCAACGTCTTCAAGTCAGGCCCTAACGCTGGCGTCGACAAGCGGACTCACGGTCGACGAGCAGATCGCGAGGATGGCGAATAGGCGCCTCTCCGACGTCGTCATGATGTCCGAGGGCATGCGCCCGAGGATCGGCCCGGACTCCCGTAGCGAGGCCAGCGCGGCGACGTACCTGGTGTGCAGGCTGTTCACGGACGCGATCTTCAGCGAGGACATCAGGGCGATCCAGCTGATCATCAACCGCGTGGACGGCGGGCTGCCCAAGGACGTCGAGGTCGACGACTACCAGACCCAGTTCTCCGACTGTCTCAACCGGATCATGGCGGTGACCGATGGCAGCCAGTTAAAGGTCCTGCCGGACGACACGGTGATGATGGCGCTGTGCAAGGCGCTCTACGCCCTGGCGACACAGGACATCTACTGGGACCAGGAGCGCGGTCGCATGCGCCGCCCCAGCACCGACAGGAAGCAGGAGCGCGACGCCGCGATGCGCATGGTGCTCGAGCGCACTGGCGGTCGCAAGACGCTCGTGGTTGCGAGCCAGGCAAAGGAGGAGGTCGAGCAGGCCGACTGGATCTCCGCGCTGCCAGGTGGTGTATAATGTGGCCATGCGCCCCGCTGAAGCTCATTGCCTGCAGTGTCTCCAAGCTGGATAGGCGGGAGCGCGTCAGCCCCGGGAGGCCCCACGGATGCGTCCGCTGGGGCTTTTTCTTTTCCGGTTCTTCCTGTTATGACTTAACAGATTGTGATATAATCTTCCTCGGAGAGAGAGGAGGATCGCAATGTCAGCGATTGACAGGACAAGGACCCTGGACGAATGGCTGTTCGCCCAGACCGACGAGGACCGCGTGTGCGTCAACAGGTTCCACGACATCGCCCATAGCGTGTATGAGGGCTATTCGAGCATGGATCCGACCGCGCCGGACGAGGACGACTTCCGCACCAAGGTGGCCCAACTCATGCGGGCCAGGCTCGTGCTTCTCGGCGGAGACGTCATCTATGTGCGCGAGGGCGACACGCTGCACACCCTGGGCGACTCGATCGACCTGCTGAGCTACTACATGCATACGGACTCCAAGGAGGCCCGCAAGGCGATGGACCTCCTGGAAACGAACTTCCAGGGGTATTTCCCGGTCACCGATGGGCTGGTGTGGCGCAACGTCATGCGCATCGAGTACCCTGACGGCAGGTCGTGCTGCGTAGACCTGCGCACCCTGCGTGATGCCGAGCGAGACCCGTGGGAGTCCAGGGAGAGCTATCCCGAGTTCGGCGTCAGCAGGGTCAACCCGAAGAACTATGGTCCGATCAGGAAGTTCTTCCACACCCTCAATGCGGCTGTGGGCGAGGACTGGTTCTTCGAGAAGACCATGATGTACCACTTCAACCAGCCGTACAGGGAGAAGAGTCATGTCCTGGTCGGTGGCGGCGGCAACGGCAAGTCCATGTTCATGGGACTGGTCAAGCGCCTCTATGGCGACTTCGCCCTCACCGACGCCCCCCAGCCAAACTTCACCGGGCATGCTGCCGCGGTCATCGCCTACAACTTCATTGGCAAGCGCATCGTCACATTCAACGACGTCGGCGATCCTAGCGTCAAGTTCCTTGAATGGATGAAGCGCATGATCACCGGCAACCTGGAGGTCAAGACGCCGAATGGCGCATGGCTCTCCGTGCCGTGCAACGCGAACTTCCTGATGGAGACGAACCACGCCCCACAGATCCTGAGCATGGAGGCGCATCGCCGCCGGTTCGTCATCCGCCAGTTCGATCCGGACTTCCGCCTCAAGGACTGGATGACCGATCCCGAGCTCGACAGGCTCGGCGACCGTGGCGACATCACTGCGGCGGACCTGGTGAACTATATGCTCACCATTCGTGACAAGGTGGACAACTGGGCATCCTTCGGCGAGGAGCCGCAGGACCTGGACTGGTGCGAGGAGGAGGTGGCGGAATGACGGTGAGCGAACAGATAGCAGACGAACTATATGGCCTTCACTGCGACATTGGCAGGCTGGAAGCTGAGAACGCCAAGCTGCGGGAGCTGGCGTCAGGACTCCACAAATGCTGGGTTAACGAAGGCTGCGAAGGTTGTCCAATGCAAGACGGTGACGGTTGGTGCGTCAGGGACATTCGGCTGCGCGAGCTGGGAGTGGAGGTGAGCGAATGAACGCATGGGAGTTCTATGCCGAGGTAGCCAGGAACCTGCGCGAGTCACGCCAGTCGACAGGCATGACCCAGACACAGCTGGCACAGATGATCGGTGTGAGTGGCGGCTGCATAAGCCAGTATGAGACTGCCAAGCGCATGCCGAACCTTCTCGCCATGTCGACCATGTGCCATGTTCTCGGCGTGTCGATCAGCGACTTGGTTCCTGACATGGTACCGCAGGACATCGACTGTGATCCTGGGCAGACATCCATATACGATGTGCTTGGAGATGAGTCATGACATCCGAGGAGCTTAACATGATGGAAGCCATGTGGCGTGGCAGCATGTCCATCAAGATGATAGCCAGCAAGTTGGGGTACTCAAGCAGCCACATAACGTATATCGCGATGACCAACAGGGACAGGTTCCCGTATCGGCATGGGAACATATCCGGCACGCGAGAGGAGCGGCAGGCCGAGAGAAAGCGTGCCGTGTCCAGGATTGAGTCTGGCGAGTCGACGCCGGAGCAGGAGGCAGAGAGGCTCGGTCTCAGCAGGGAGACCGTGAGGAACTGGATATGGAGGGAGCGAAAGAAGTGGGACTGTTCACATTAGGGATGTTGCTCGGTGGCATGTTTGGCGCGCTGGCAATCGCACTCGTCTCGATCAATCGCTAGGAGGAGCAAGATGAACATCAGAACCAAGATCAGGAATGACGCGTTCCTGCCCGAGAGGGCGCACGACACTGATGCCGGTGCTGACATCCGCACGCCGGAGGGCTTCACGCTGAAGGCCCATGGCTCGGAGATCGTCGCCACCGGCGTACATGTCGAGCTGCCTGCCGGGACGGTCGGCATGCTCAAGAGCAAGAGCGGGTTGAACACACGCTATGGCATCGTGTCCGAGGGCGTGATTGACGAGGGGTTTAGCGGCGAAATCATCGTCAAGCTGTACAACCTGAGCGACCATGACTACATGTTCCAGCGTGGCGACAAGATCACGCAGCTCGTGGTCATGCCTGTGCACTACGTCACCTATGAGCAGGTGGACGAGATTCGGGGCGGAGAGCGCGGCACCGATGGCTATGGCAGCACCGGACGATGAGCAAGCCAGACTGGCTCGTCGAGCAGGAGCGCCTGCGTGAGAACCGCCTTAGGTACAGGCGATGCATGAACTGCTTGGCTGGCGGAGACGTGTGCGGCCGGACGAACTACATCCCAAAGGTGGGAAGGCTGAACATGTATCGCTGCCGACGCCATCCGACCGTGGTCTTCTACAGGGAGACCTTCGCGTGCGAGGACTTCACTCCGCGCAGGTAGCATGTCCCCTTCGATGATATAATCCTGCCCAGGACAATCATCGGAGGGGACTCTCATGCCCAAGCCAATAAAGGTCGTCGATGCTGGCGACAGGGGAATGATAAGTCAGGCTACTGGCAAGCCTGTTGCGCCAGCGACGAGTGCTTCCCAGAAGCCAGCCACTAATGACAACAAGAACTTCATTGCTGATGCATTCGAGAAGGCGATGGAGAGCGCCAGGCAGAGCGTGAACGCTGCCAGACGGCGGACTACCAGAAGCGTGGCGAAGGCGCCGGTCGTTACCTCATCGACACCACCTGCTGGCATTGCGAACTCGTCTGGCACGAAGCAGGCTGCGCCTACCACCACCGTCGGACATGAAGTCAGAAAGATGGTTGGAAACATCGTCACTCCTTCGTATGGGTCAGATGACGAGACGAACTCCAAGTATGAGGACTACTTCCGGAAGTCTGGAATGTCCGATGACGACATTAACGAGATCAATGCTAGGGGTTCGTGGTTCGACGTTCACAAGGACAACCCTGCTACGGCTGCCGTCACAGATGGGTTCGACAGGCTTGCGTGGGAGAACCCATTCGCCGACATGGACATAAATAGCCTGAGGGAAGACTTTGACGAGACCGTGAATTCCCTGAAGGCAACTGGCAACTTTCCCCGCCATGAGGTTCCGGAGCAGTACAAGGCAGACACATCATCGACGATAGGCGACATATATGCGGTCGATGACGGCAAGACCATGGATTACGACCACCTGACGGCCGACAAGGCTACAGGTGAGGCCATGCAGAAGTACGGTGAGCTGGGGATGGGTGGTCGTTCATGGTGGGAGTATGACCCATATGCACTTTACACGAAGAGCGACGAGGCACAAGATTATGGCTTCGTTCCTTACCTGCCTGACGAGACAGCTCGCGGCAACGCAAAGATGAACCAGATCCTCGATGCTCCTGGTGACCTTGCCGGTGCCCTTGGTTCTGCACGTGAGCTGATACCTGCCATGACGGGAACGGACTACAAGATACGTTATGACCAAGACGGAAACAAAGACACTGATGATGACATTGTGTTCAGTGGCTCGGACTTTGATCGTCGCAAGGACGCATTCCTTCACAACATGCAGCGCCTTGGGTCAATCGCTCCCGAGACGTTCATGACAAAACCTGATGACATGATGATCCATGGTGCTCCCGTCTCTGTCATCGTGCAGGAGCGCGAGATCAAGGATGCGGATGGGAACACAAGGTATGTGCATGGTGACCCAGTGTCGGCCAGTCCTAATACCACGCTGCACATAGGGTTCAATGATGGGACGAGTGTCGACATCGACCAGGACGAATGGCTCTCATGGTGGAATGGAGAGAGCTTGGACATACCTGACTCGGTGCTTGGCAGCAATGGTGGCGTTGACGGTAGTCAGGTCTACACCAACGATGACTCGAGCATGATACGAGTCGGATTCCAAGATGGCCAGACCGTCAATGTGACACCAGAGACGTATGACTCCTGGTTCGACGACAATGGGAACTATGCTCTTGATGACAATGGGAACACCGTTCTTCCGAGGCCATCATATGTTCCAATCGATATGGCCAGGGGTGAGCTTCCCGAAGACCTTGACTCGATGAACGAGTACTACATGCGTCCTGAGAATCGTCAGTACTGGAACAGTGCTCCAGTACTCTACATGCCCGATATGGTCATGTCTGATGGTACCAGGCTCAACTGGGAACAGTTCAACGACATATACAACGACACCGACCTTGGTGACAATCCAGACTCGGCGACTGACGATCGCGTCTCGTATGACTACAACATGCTCAACAAGCCGCGCAGGCTGATGCCTGATAGTGGGCAAGTGTTCAGTGACGACTTGTCTGTCAACTGGGGCAATATCATTCCAAGCAGCATAGACATGACCCTTGGCTCGCTTCCCATTTCGGTGGACACCGTTGCGTGGCCATTGTCCGTGTCACAGGCGATATCAAAGAGCATGGCTGGAATCAATCCAGGAAGGTACGATCCGCTTACCGGGACAGACCAGTACGTCTCGGCAGACGTTGTTGATGGCAGCATCGTCCCGACTGGTAACGACCTTGGGAGGATCTCTGGAGTGGCTGGTAATGCGCTTGTGCCGCTTACCGAGCAGATCGCCGGACCTATCTCCGGTCACTCTGCGATCGAGAGCCTGGCTGGAGAGCTGCCAATCAATCCGACGCTTTCTCAGATCGGAAAGGCGTATCTGCTTGGTGCACTTGGTGAGGGCATCGAGGAGATTCCAGGCAACGTATTCGACGAGACGACCGAGTTCGCTGACAGCGCCTATGGTGATGTCGTCACTCCAGAAGGCGAGCGACTGCTCGACGACGAGGGCAACCCGGTCACGAATCCTGATGGCTCGTACAAGTTCGTCAATCCTGTGACAGGAAGACCATACGAGTACATGACCGACCAGGTCGGACACATATACAAGGACCCGAACACGCCGATGTCGAGGAGGCTTTCCAACTTCCTGGACTGGTCGGACATGCTGAATGCCATCGCAGGAGGTGCGCTTGTCACGACTGGTATGGGACTCGGCTCAGATGCCATTCATGGCGTCACCGGCGGAAGAGCTGGCGGAAGTTACCTGTCGCAGATTCCGAACGCGATAAAGAGTAAGAGATACAGGCAGCAGCAGGGTCTGACCCAGTACGTGTCCCCGGAGGAAGTTGCTCCGGAGGATAGGATCAGGCCGACGGATGAGCAGCTGAGGATGTTCGAGAGGTAGTCATATGGCAGCGAATGCAAGCACGAGAGTAGCTCCGGCAGTACAGACGCCTACTGTCCAGCAGGTGACGCCAGACGTCCAGGCTGTGCCACAGGTGACGCCAGAGGTAGAGGGGCAGGAGGCGCCAAGCGTCCCTAGGATCGAAGTTGCCAATGCAGCACCAAGGGTCACGTCAGCTCCGACCTATGGGTCTGGAAGTGTCGAGAGCGGTTATGGTACTGCTTCGACACCAACCTATGCCTCTGAGCCTACCGCTACATCAACAAGGGTGCCTACGTCACCAAGGGCCGAAGAGAGGAAACCCGGTAGGTTTGAGAGGGAGATTCTCTCGATACTCCCGTTCTCCAGCACGAGGCGCCAGGTATCAGAGGCAGTCAATGGTGGCGTCCAGCCTTTGTCTGTGTCCGATGAGGGTGAGGCAAGGATGCCGCTTCCATCCGACGTCGCGGCACTGGGGAGGATCGCGTCACAAGACACCCCGCTTCCGAACGAGACGACGAGGCATGACAGGTACGATCGTGGCATGCTTGATTGGGCTCGCAAGCAGGACGAGGCCCTCAGGCAGTATGGCGACGATGAGGAGGCCACCCAGGAGGCCGAAGGCGCACCGGCTGTCACCAAGATGACCGCACAGGACGCCAAGACAAAGGCGGCTGGAGTGGCCTCTGCCACATCCCGCACAGTGACCAGCAATGCAGGACGTCTGAAGCCAAGCATCCTCGATCGAGAGGCAGGCGTGCAGCCAAGGCGCCCGCTTCATCTCTCGACCGACAACGCGCCGACGCATCGTCCGTTCAACGTCATAGACTCCATAAAGGACATGTTCTCCAACAGGTTCGGAAGGCATGGCGTCGGCGCACGCATCTATGGGAAGATGGTCCCTTCCTCGGTGCTCGACCTCCGTGACGTCGGAGTCGGCATACAGGAGATCGCTGCGGTCGTCGAGCAGGACCCGGACATGCTTGACGAACTTATCAGCAGGAGCCTCTCCAAGGAGGAGAGGATCAACTTCACCACCACGAGGATCATGAAGCTCGAAGACGTCATGGACCTCATCAATAACAACTATGTCGAGGTATTCACGGCGAAGGCACCGAACAACCGCAGTCAGGACGTCCAGCGTCGCAGGCTCAAGGTCCTGGAATCGGAGCAGCGTGGCATCTACCTGAACTATGTCATGGCTGCGATGTACACGGCAGACTTCGACGGCGATGACATGCTGATCTCACTCGACCCATCGCTCGCGGCAAACGCCAAGGACCCGATGGCCCAGATGGTCGGCGTGGATGGTGCGCAGTCCCTTGACACGAACTTCCTGGCGCTGTCCACCATCCTCGGTGGCTTCAGGGAGAACGAGAACGGGGACCCGAGCGGCACGCCACGCGACTATGTCGAGGACGTCATGCTGCAGAAGTGGACAAGCAGAAGTGGCAGAGGTGCATCTAGTCTTCTGTCTGATGTGATTGATGCGGTGCTTGCCCTGAGTGACACTGCCTTGCTTGGATCAGACGAGCAGGCAGTCGCATGGGGAGACTTCTTTCGTGCATGTCGCAGTTTTGCAGATGTCTATACTGGCTTTGCCGAGGCTGACGAGAAGGGCAGAAAGCGTCTTGTAAGCCTTAGCGACCGTGTGATGTCTGACATCGTAACCGA
>Ga0326512_10001006_pt1 | contig 22966 bp, 35 predicted proteins | sample 1_2617_0518_D_FD_203652 | JGI IMG/M metagenome (GOLD analysis project Ga0326512, IMG submission 203652) | Bovine rumen microbial communities from UC Davis, California, United States - 1_2617_0518 | ecosystem: Host-associated > Mammals > Digestive system > Stomach > Rumen | place: USA...
ATTATTTAGTAGTAATGGATCTAATATATCTAAATAACTCGTATTACAATAATGTTCTGTTTCTTCTATTGGAATACCGCGATTATAAAGTATCTATTCTAAAGGGGATAAATTATTTTTAGGGATATTTATTAATTTATAATTCATTTAATTATAATATTATTCTCTCCTTATACAATTTTAAAAATATTTCAGAACCTTTATCTATTGGAGCATCTTTATAATTAGTTATCATATTTTTATCAAATATAAAGCTAATTTTTATATTGTTATGATATTTCTGCCAAATTTTCATTAAATTATTTTTTAAATGTAAAAACTCTTTATCTCCAATAAATTGAAATTGTCTATCGTAAGCTATTACAATTTCCCTCACTCCTTGTTGTAATAGTAAATCAATTTGATAAGATGATAAATTACTACCACAACAAGCAACTGAAATATCATTTTTTATACCATAATAAGACTAGAATAATAACACACTCTTTTCGCCCTCGAACACAATTGCAGTTTGCATTTTTTGTATATTATCTTTTGAGTTATTCAAATTATATAAGTTTAAACCCAAAGGATGGTTATACATTTGTTGATTTATTATAATTGGTCTATATTTACCATATATATCACATTCTGCCTGACACATTGCTCTGCCGCGCAATCCAATAAAATTACCGTCTTTATCAAAATGCGGAATAGTAATTTGATCTCCACCTAAATAATAACCAATTTGCGCGTAATTTATAACTTCTTGAGTAATTCCTTCATTTAGCCAAGGAGTAAGTCGTAAATTATAATTTAATTTTTTTAAAATTGAACTATCATATATTTTCAACTGTGCTGGTTTAAAATTATAGCTTTCATTTGTTTCTTCTTTTGGTAATTTACGATTTAAATATATATTATCTGCTGAAAGATTATCAAAATCATCTTCTAAAACTGTACCACTAAAACCAAAATGATTAGCTATAAATCTTACTGCATCATTTAAATCTAAAGTTTTCTATTTTTGAATATTAAAGACTTTACAAACTAAATCAAAAATATCAAAAGTAGGTTCGTCACAGCCAGTATAACATCTAAATAAATTAGAATTAGAATACCAATATAATTTTCGGCTTCCCTCTCCTGGCGGATTATGGCAAATAGTACGACTTAATATACCAAAATTTGTATATTCTGGTTCTCCGCCCCATTCAAGCAATAAATCATAAATTTGTTCTTGAGTTAATTGTTCCTTTATTTCAGTCTTATCATAGTTTATCATTTAAAAGGTCAACACCTTTACACACTTACCTTTAATTCCGAATTCTTCATTAACAATATTACAAAGATAAGCCTGTGCATCTCGTCCCTTATCCTTATTTTTTCGCATCTTTAAATAATTCTGCATTAATTCAGGGGACATTTTATATTCAAATGTATCATTTACTTTCATTTTTTTAACTCCTTTTATTAAAAAGCAGAGCGAGGCTCTACATCTATTTTTAAATCTTTAATTTCTACTAATTCGTAATTGTAAGTGGTAGCAAACATTGGCTCAACTCTACATCTGCCCAAATTACCTTTACACCATAAATATAAACCTTTATATCTACCACGACGATTTTTATAAATTGACAATTTTAATATAGGTTTCTCAAAAACACCAACTGCTAAAATCTTTTCAAGAGCTTGGTTATCTTTGTCTGTGACCGGCAACAATACAATACCCACGTCGATCTTATCCGCAATTGACTTCGCTCCGCGTAAAAGGTTCTGGTCTGGAGTTTCAGATTCTACATAGCTCGAATTTAATTGTGTAGCCGATATTAAAAAGATACCATATTTATTACAAATATCTTTTAATCTAATAGATAACATAAATAAGATATTATCTTCTCTTAATTTAACTCCGCCACTTCTGCGAGTAATTTCTTCAAGAATTTTCATGGAAGTATGTATATAATCTAGACAGACATAAGTTACATCTCTATCTCGAATATTGCGAATAATGGTATTTTCAATATCTTGTAATGAAAAATCTGGCATCATTTCAATATATAAAGGACTATTTTCTAATAAAGTAATAGCTTCTTGTATTCTTTCTTCTTCATTACCTTCATATTTACCATTGAGTATATGATCTTCATCAACATCTGCCAAAAAAGCTAACATCATAGTTTGTACTTCACCAAGGTCTTGTTCTGTTGTAATAAATAAAGTAGGCTCACTTGTATTATTATTTATCCAACAACCAAATTGTTCATTATAAATTTTATTACAAGCAAAATTACAAGCATCCGCTACAAGAGTACGAGACTTGCCTGTACCGGTTGGTGCTGACCTTAAATAAAACTTACCTAATCTTGCACCGCGCGTAATAGTATTAATCATAGAACCATAAAGCGGTATCCCAACTTCTGGATTTTTCTTTAAATTTTCAACTAAATCTCTTATACCGCTAGCTGCCTGTGCGCTTTCATTATCATAATTTTCTACATATTTTGAACGAATTTCACTAATTCGAGCGTCAATTTGTAAAGCAATTTGTTCAAGTGTTGAATTATCCAGAAAACTTTCTTGAATTTGCTTCTTCTTAGCATCTAATATATTATCAGGATCGTAAATATCAGTAACATCTATTCCGCATTTATCATAAGCGCGTAAAAGAGTCATCTTTTTTAAACGCCCATAATAATAATCAAACGAATCTGCTGTTGCTACTTCTGATACTTTGTTAAACCAATCATCGCCTTTATTTTTATCATAAATAGCTTTTATCTTTGGGCGAGTGTTTAAAAAATCATCAATAGTAGTTAAGTTAATCGAGGTTACTCCTAAATTAAATAAATTATAAATAATTCCAAAAGCTACTCTATGAAATTCTTCAGGAAAATCTGATTCTGTTAAGCTGTATTTATCTGTAAAAGTTAATAAATGTGGATTATTATAAACACAACCAATAACCTAAATAGTACTTGGAATATCTACATATTTAGTTGACATCTATATTATCCTCCAAAATATTTTTAAATTGTTGTTTTATTTTGCTTACTTTTTTTGGAGAAACAATTACCACATTTTCTACTTCTGGTGTGACAATAAGTTTTCCGGTATTAGCTTGCTCGGCTAACCATAGGGAATAATAATAATTGTAAGCATCTTGATAAATGTAGGGTAAATAGCCCAAAGTAGGAAAGTTGAAGTCTGGTTTTAAACGATGAGATATTTCAACACCATAAACTAAAGCCTTTAACATACCGGAATATGAATAATTGTAATCTTTTATATAATTTTTTATTTGCTTTTGAATTAATGGTGGGACAAATGAAGTATTAAAAATTTTTTTAATATAATTGTTTAATTTTTCTTCATCTGTTAGTTCTCGCTTTTCTTCTAATTCAGCGCAAAGTTTGTGCGCAAAGTGACCTTCGCGCACTTCTAACCAAGCTTCATCGCGTTTACTCAATGATTTTCCGCAGTATTCACAAATTACCTTATCTGTTGGATCTATAATTTCCAATTTAGGTTTAATTGGCATTTTTTCAGCTTCTCTTAATGCGCAAGTGGCATGAGCATAACGTCGTGCTGAATATTTTACATATTCTATTTTATCTCTATCAAATTTCTAATTACATATTGGACATATAACCTAATGAGGCAATAAATACGCCTCCCCTCACTTATATTTCTTCTATTAAAATTATATCATATTTTTTACAAAAAATCAAGCTGAGGCCTTTTAAACCTCAGCTTGATCTATATTAATTACTTTAAGAGTGTTGCTTTAATTTCATCAATAATAAGATAAATTAATTCAACTTGTTCTCTTGAAGCTTCAGCAATCTTTTTACCTTTACCCAAATATTTATCAATAATTTGAGTAATACGAGGAGCGTAATAAGTCTGATTTTCTGTCATTAGTCTGCCAATAATTTCTTCAAATTCCGCCATAAGAGCATCATAATCATAATTAGGAGCATCAGTAATGGTTTCTCTCTCTTGAGTTGTGTATTGATTATTGGTTGCTTGGGCTTCTTTATCAATAGCTTCATAAAGAGCCTTGACAAGATTATCATAACTAAAAGGAATAGAAGGAGCAATTTGCGCAAATCGACACTTACAATCAACGCCTTCATCGGGAGAACGAAGAATTAAAGTGCGTTGGCCAGCATTTACATCAATATAGCCCATAATATCACTCATGTTTTTAATAATTTCATTATAAGCAGTAGAGCAAGAAGGAACTATTTGATTATACTCAGTACCATCTTTCCGTTTAAAAGTCTTATCTTTACTATGAGAGATAAATACAACAGCGTATCCCTTCATAGTAATTGTGCGGAATGTAGTTTCCCATTCGCGCTTAACTTTTGCCCAACCGTTCGTAGACCAACCGCCATCACCAATATTTTCAATACCAAGTTGCTAGCAGATATATTTTTCGCAAAGTTGTGAAGCAATATCGACAGTATCTATTACAACCGTAGAAAACATATCCTTAATTTCCGGATCATCCAATTGTCGAAGAACCTATTTCATTTCTCCCCAAGTTGTAACATCTTGTGCCATAACTCCAGGCAAAGCATTATAACCTCTTTCGACTAACTTAATAAAAAGTTATAGACTATCTCACAATACTATTTTATAGTATTCGTCATCACTTCGCAATAAGAACTTTCATCTTAAAGCTACTTCCTAAAAGGAATAGTCGTTACACTTTTTCTATTTTTAATAGAACTTAGCACGGGATTATTTCTTGAACTTAGAGGTTAAGAGTTTTCAAGAACCTTCCCCGTTAGCAAATAATTAAATAATTATTCACACCCTATATTTATAGGTTCAATGACGATGCGCCCATTCAAGGCAATCTAAATAGGATTCATATTTACGATCTAATCTCATTTTTTCAGTACTATCTTTATATAAATAATTAAGAATTTTTTCTACCTGATGGCGTCCAGCAATTTGAACCTAATAAGTATTAGAATTATTTTGTTTTTGAATACTAATATTAATTAATCCTAATTCTTTTAAAATGTCTTGTAAAAAATTTTTTGAACCACAAGTAAAACTAATTCGATAATTATTTGTACCTTGAAGCCAATGTAAACTTCCATCGCCATCAAAGTATCCTCGAATAAAATGAGAAATATAATCTCTAGGAATATTAGGAATTTTATTAATTAAAAATGTTTTATTTGGAACACAGCCCCATTTAATTAAATCTGAATGTAACTGTTTATCTTTAATAGAAAATTGATATAAATTTTTTGCATTTTTCCATCGAGTATCTTTAGTTTCAGTAATTTTATGATTAATTGCACCGATTGCTTTACAGAATTTCTCAACATGTTCTTTATCAGTAATGTTTATAGAAATTTCAAAGTTATTAGTATGGATACAACCATCAGCATACAAAAAACCTAACCAATATGCTTTTTCTGGATTTGTAATTTGATTAAAATACATTTCATTACGAGGATATCCTTGTTTATTTCCTCGACTTTGAATTCCCTATTTATTTAAGCAGTTACGAATAGTTGCATAATTACAACCAAATTGTTTTCCTAAAGAATTTAATGTAACATTTTTATTTACATATTGATCAATGATATAGGCCACTTGTTCTTCTGTCCAAGCGATTACTCCGCCATTATCACGAGTAATAGTGAAAAAATCCATATTTATTATACCTCTTTACTTACTTGACGCCAATAACAGAGGCTTAGGCATCTTACTTCCGAAAGTTGTCTTTCCAGCGCCGCCCGGTCCATATATATAAGTAATATATCCGCTAAGATCTTTAGAAACCTTATGAGCGGTTAAAGCTTTTAGATTAATAGCCATAATATTTAACCTCCTTTAATTAGAAGTTAAATCCAGACTTATTATTAGTTACGACTGATGCATTATTTCCACCATTCTTAGAAGCCTGATAGGCATCTTGACGTTCTTTAATGGTAGCAAGATAAACTTCACGATCTGCCATAGCCTTACTCAGCTCTTGCGCAGTAATAGTTTCTTCAACATCCCAATCATAAGGATCAGCAGAAGCACCAGTAATCACAAAATCTTTACGAGAAGAAGTAGTAGTCTGTACAAGATCTTCACCAAATGCAGACTCAACATGATTTTCCTTTACAATAGTTTCGGACACTTGACGACCCCAAACTTGAGTAAAGAAAGGATTGGCATTAGAAATCTCTTGATCTTCAAAATATGCAATAGCACGAGGATTAAGAACGGTAAAATCAACAGGAAGAATAGCCTTGCGGAAATCAAAAATTACACCATGAATAATAGCTTTCTCAGGAATATTCTTTTCTTCATCAGCGTCAACATGACGAACTTGATTAATAATCATATCACAGCGGAACATATTACGTTTCTTTTCATCCTCATCAAGATGATCAATTATATTAACAAAACCGCCTTCATTGCGCAAAGTGCTTACGAGTTCTTCTTTACCGGATCTGCTAGAATAAAACTCATTTAAACCTAAAGCAGAACTAATGTTGACCTTAGTGGCTACATCCTTACCATCTTTCATAATAGTCTTATAAGTACCATTAATAATATTATCAAGAACGGTAAAAGTGTTATTTGCATTGCCCTTAGAAGTAGTGGCAGTTACATAAGTAAAATGGACAGGTACAATATTTAAACACTCATCATCAGTAGCAACATCAAGAAAACCAGCAATAAACTCAGTGCCGGGATGCGCACTATTAGGACCAGAAACTTTCTTTTCCAGTCTATTCTCGTAAATAAGACCCTAAATAGTAGTAGTATTAATCATATTTTTCATAATTTATTTTCTCCTTTTTAATAATTAAATAATTTCAATATTTTTTCCTTTTTCAGTGATAGCATAAACAACAGGGTCAGTGCTAACTTTTTCAACAAAACCATCAGTTACAAGCTTGCGGATTGCACCAGAAACGGTTCTAGAAGACACGAATAAACCTTCGGCAATATCACTAGCTTTCCAGCTAGATCGTTCAGAATCATGCTCTTGGAGATATTTAAGAATTAGTTTACCATTATCAGTAAACATTGGCTTGTCCTTTTTTTGTTCATCTTTAAACATATTCCAATATTCTTGAGCACCAAGAGATAAGGTAGAAACATCAATATTTGATTCAATTTCAGTAATAAATTCTTTCTTACTAATCATAAAAATTAATAACTCAACTTTCTTTTATTTATTTCTTTTTACATAAATATTATATAATAATTTTTATAAAAAATCAATTATTGAATTATTAACTCTTGGGCATATGGGAGCGTTTCTATCCATTTACATATTGTATGCCACTCAGTTAATTTATGATTTTTTCTTTGATGGTAAATATTGCGCAAATTTTCATAATTAAGCGTTATTGTACGCTTTTGAAGCCAACTTTCTGGCAACCAGCGAATTAATTCTTTCCAATATATAATTTCTTTAGTTTCATTATACTTTTGGCGTAAATACTCTAAATAAGGAATTAATGCCATCTATACAAAATCTGGGTCAATATTATATTTAAGTTCTTTTCGTTGCGTATATTCATTATAAGGTACTAAATTTAAATCATCAATCTCAAAACAATCAAGTGCGATTGGAGTTGATGCTAATTTGTGCATTGTGCTTGTAGAATTTGCAACCGTTCCTACCTTATATGTATCGAATTCCTTCCATACATATAACGCAGCGGTCAAATCAAAGCTGACAAAGATTTGCCGCAAAAACTTACGATGTTCAGAACCACCTTCAATTAAACTACGAGCCAATTTCATATCATTTGGCCCAATATTAATCTAATTATTTTCAAAATTACTATCAGACTTATCCCAACTATTCATTGGGTTACGCATTCCTCTAAAAGCTCCAGCAAAATTAAAAACTTCTGTATTTTCAATTTTCATTTAAATTTTCTACTCCTTGTGTAAAACCTATAATATTATTATTAAGATGTAATAAAAAATTACTAATTTCATCAATTACAAAAGAAATATTTTTAGCCTTAGTATGCACATCTAAAAAAGTTGAATAAGACATACACTCAATTTCTCCTAAGCCATATTCTCTAGCTTTTTCTTCCATAGCTTTTGGCATAGAGCAAACGACAATTGCTTTATTTTCTTTTGCATATTTTAAAAGACGATAAGTCTTTCCATTACAGCGAGGTCCGCATTCAATTAACATTTAGATCCTCCTTTAGTCATATTATATCCATAATCTTGACTTTGATAAAAATTTATCCAATAAATTTCTTCTTCATTTAATTTATCTCTTGGACATTCTTCCAAAAGTTCAAAAGTAAAGTTTTCTACTCCAGAGGACAACATAGCTTTATATAATTTATTGTTCTGCGGAGTGTCAATACCTAATCCACATTTTATATGTTGCTTCCATCTCTCTGCGACATCATTTGATTGCCCTATATATACCTTATTATCCAAAAGGTTGGTAAGCTTATATATACCGCATTGAGATTTATTGCCTAAAACTCTAGATATTAATTCATTTGTTGGCTGGCGGAAATAAACTTCCCATATTATTTTACTTATAGGGCGCGAATTGCGCATATAAGGTATTAAATCTTTTAATCGTTTTATTTCAAGAAAATCTGTTTCTTGAAGAGCAATGCGATATTTATTATTAGCTATTTTCTGTTCTTGTTCTCTTTTGTTAGCTTCTATTATAGCATTAACTTTTTTCTATTCTTTGTTTAAAGTATTTTGTGCTTCTTGCAATTTTTGTGATAATTTTTGAGAAGAATTTAAGAAATCTTGAGTATATTCTTTTAACATTTCTTGATATACTGTATCATATTCTGTTGAACAATTTTCAAATTTTTTACTAAAATCTTCAACTAAAATATCTAGCTATTTTTCCATACTTTCTTGTGCGGTATCATATACCGCTTGAACAGATTGTTTAGCTAAATGCTATTCAGCTTCTATACTATTTTCTATTTCTTTTTTACTTGCTCTAAGTTCAAATATACTTTGATTTAAATTCTATTCTTCCTATTGTCTTTTACAAATAGTATCATAAAGGTCAAGTTTCTAATTTTCTAATTCTGAAACATTCAATTTTAAAGAATTTAACTATTCTTTTTTCTGGCTAACCTCTTCTTCTAATTTTTTTAAGCTACTTTGCTCTAATTTCTTTTTCTTAAATAAAAAAGGAAGAGTTAGGATTAATCCACTGATTAATCCTATAATAAAATACAACATTTTATAAATATAAAATTAAAAGGGGAAGATTAATTACTTCCCCTTCAATCCTTGTATTAATTACTCAGCGTCAACTGCGTTAAGATCAAGAGCATAGCCTTCCTCAGTCAACTGAAGCAGCTTAATACCAGTATGGGTTCCATCGGGATTCTCAATCTCTGCAGGAACACGAATACCATAACCCTTACGCTGAATAGCGGAAGTAAAAATACCATCTACCTGGCGCTTCTCAAGTTCAAGAGCAGCAGCCACATCAGCGGCAGTAAAATCTTCACCCTTATGATTCTGTAGATATTCAAAAACTTTCTTACTATTAGCACTCATAGCCATAACAAATAATCTCCTTTATTTTTTAATATTTTATTTTTGTATTTATATTATAGAAAAAATTTTTTGAAAATGCAAATCAGAAATCCAATAACTCTGAGACCATTTCATCTATATCCATTAGATCTTCAAAATTACCAATATGACTTGTTATCTTAATAATTTCCTATTGAGCTTTTTCGATTTCTGTATTATTTTGACTTAATTGAACAATACGTTCTAATTTCGCCAGCTTCTCTGCAAATTGTTTTTTTTCTTTTCTTTTCATTAAATTATTTTCTATCCTTTACATTTTAAATTATACTAAAAATTTTTCAAATTTTCAATGAATAGTGGTCAATAAACTCATTTTCTGAATAAATTGGAACTCCAAGCTTTTTAGCTGTTAGATTCTTACTTGAAGTGCTATTTACATTATTATTAATAAGCGCTGTGGTTTTAGATGATATTGTAGTAGTCATTTTACCACCATTCTTTTCAATAAACTCCTTTAACTCTTCTCGGTTCTTAAAATTAATTAAAGAACCTGTTACAACAAAAACTAATCCATTAAGTTTGCTCTCATTGGAGCTAGTCTTATTTAATTCTACGGAAGAAAAAGTAAGTAATTCGATAATTTCATCAGCCATAGAATAATCATGGTTTAAAATGGCTGAATTGATTTCCGGCCCAAAGCCATCAAAAACTGTAAAATCAAATTTTTCATTAACTTTTTGGCGAAAATCTTCATAACTAATAATTCCATTTTTTTCTAATTCTTTAGCAATAGTTTTTCCTACAAGAGGAATTCCAATAGCTGACAAAAAAGCTGATAGTGTAGTGGATTTAGAAGCCTCAATTGAATTTAAGATATTCCGCACAGATTTTTCCCCAAAGCCAGGCATAGATTTCCATTCAGTATAATGTTCTTTTAGTAAAAATATATCCTTAAAAGAATTAATCCAACCTTTATTAATAAGTTTTTCTAATGTTGCTTTAGACAAACCTTTAATATCTAATCCTTTTTTACTACAGAAATGGTCAATTTTATTTAAAAATTTACCTTCACATTCGGGGTTCGTACAGTAAAGTTGTTCTGATTCATTAATTGCGGTAGGCTGGCCGCAAATAGGACAAACTTGAGGAATTTCAAAATAAATTTTATTTATCATCTATATATCTCCAATGTAATTTTCCACATGTTTTTCGCTAACCTCTACATACCATACAAATTTTAGACTAGGTAGTATTTAAATTTTGTCGAGCAGCTTCTGAAGCACTTTCATAGATTATACCAGTTTCAATACACTAAACTTTTCTTTTTCTTGCTTCAGTTGCTTTTTGAGCATTTATTTTTCGCATTTTAGCCATCTCTTCTGGATGTTCTTTTTGCCATTTAAGCATATCTGCCGCTCTAGCAAGACCAAATTCTGGATGCTATTTTCGCCATTCTAAAGCCGCTGGTAAAGCATTCGGAGAAATTGAATGAAAACCACCTCGTTTTATATTATATCCTTTTTGAGGATCTCTAGCTTCATACAATTCTATATAATAATCTTCTTTTTCAGAAATTAAATTAGGCTCCCAATCTCCTTCTTCTAAAATAATATGTTCAAAATTATCCCAACCGTATTTTTTAATAGCTTGGGTAAAATGCTAATTTTCTTTATAGCCATGCCCGTTTGCCCATCTATCATTTGGTTTTTTTTGAGTTGTATATCCAATATATACTTTATTATTTATTTTATTTTTGTGCATATAAATAAAACAATACATATTTATCACTCCTTCTATGTAATATAATTATTGGGATAATCATATTACATAAAATTGTCCCAAATTTTATTCTTTTTCGGCTCTAACAATCTGAGGAATGATAGCATTTTGTTTACATACCCAAATTCTTTGTCCTTGATAAGGATTTTCGCCCAGAATTTCTTTCATAATATTAAGGTTATGAAGACTTGCTCTTTCAATGATACTATCACCATCATCTACTGGCTCAAAAATAGCTACAGGAGTTAAAATTCCTGTTCTTCCCATTGTATATTCAATATTCAATAATTTTGTTTCATATTCTTCATCATAAAACTTATAAGCAATAGCATTTTTAAAATGATGTGCAGTTTCACCTTGAGATTTGCCATAAGATATACTATTAAATTTAAATACTAAACCATCAATAGGATAACCATCTTTTTTACAAATATCTTGAATATCACCAATAGCATAAGAAATATTTTCTTGTATCCAAGGAACGATAGTAAATCCTAAGTCTTTCAAAAAATCTAATCTTGCTACAAAATTATCTTCTTCAATTCCTTCAATTAAATCCCAAGCTACGAAAGTTAAATTTCTAGTCGCACACTCTTTAGCATCCAAGAGTCGGATAGAACCAGAAGCAAAATTACGAGGATTTTTATACTTTTCCGCAAAAGGCTCAAAATCTTTAACTAAACAGATAATTTCACCATCTACTACTAGTCTATCTTTAAAATTAATTCGTTTGGGAATAGAGGGAATAACTCGCGCATTATGCGTAACATCTTCACCAATTATCCCATTGCCGCGCGTTTCGGCTGAAATTAATTTGCCATCTTCATAAAGAAGTGAGCAGGTTAAACCATCCATTTTCGCCATAGCCACAAAATCATTATTCCCTAAAAAACTAGTTACATCATCTATACTCTTGGTCTTTGCTAAGGATAACATTTTATGATTATGTTCAACTTTTTTAAGATTATTAACTATTTGATAATTAATACTTTGCGTTGGACTATCAGGATAATAAATTTTATATTCATTTTCTAATTGAACTAACATAAAGTATAAATTATCCCATTGATAATCAGTAATAGCTGGGGTGCCAGCATCATAAAGTTTCGTATAATAATTTAATTTGTCTATTAAATTACGAATTTCATCCATATATTTATTTCCTTTTTCTTCTTCTATTTATATTATATAAAAAATTTTTATATATTTCAATAAGGGGAAGAAATAAGCTTCTTCCCCTTATATTTATACCTTACTTACTGAAAGTATTTTACTTCCTTTAATAATAATATTACCTAAAGAATTTCTACTTAACAAAGGAATTTCACTGGCGGAAATACATAAATTAGTTTTATTACCAGAAATTAATAAATTATCGCTATCTTCTACTAATGCAATATTATTTAAATTTCCAGAAGTATCAGAAGATTTATAGCACATGAGGCCTTTTCCACCACGCAACTGAGTAGGAAGTTCTGACAGATTAATGCGTTTACCAAGACCGTTTTCGCTGAATAAGGCCAAATTATCTGTGGTATGGCGGACAGCCGCTGCACCGATTACATAATCATCTGCGCGCAACGTTATACCCTTTAATCCCATAGTTGTTCTGCCACTTGGGGTAATGGTTTTACTATCTATCCTAATACAATAACCATCTTTAGTAGCAATAATTACATCTTCATCTTTTGCTAAAAAGACACTTACCAATTCATCATTTTCTTTAAGAGTAATGGCGACAATACCGCTTTTCTTTTTAGTTTTTGAATATTCATCAAGAGTAGTTTTTTTAATGATACCATTTTTAGTAACAAACACCACAAATTTAGCATCAGTATCTCTATAAATAGAATAAATTACAGTAGGTTGTTCATCCGCTTCCATTTCTACAAGAGATTTGATTGCAGTTCCTTTCGTTGTATTATTGCCTACTGGAATATCATCTACTAACAATCTGTACATTTTTCCTTTAGTAGAGAATATCATAAGATTGTCTATAGTATTAGTGCGGATAGTCATAGATGTAATATCATCTTGAGTTTTTACACCTTTTGTGTTGCGGCGTTGCGCCCGGAAGGAGGCTGTCGGCATACGCTTAATATATCCACTTTCTGTAAGAACTACGATACATTTTTCGGGTTCTACATTAGCAATTTCTTTTTCGCCATCTTTTGGTTCAGAAATTTGAGTTAGTTCAGTACGGCGATCATCGCCATATTTTTTTACAATAGCAGTTAAACGCTTTTTTAATTCATCTAATGGATTTTCAATAATTAAAGTTAAACGCTCAATCTCTTCTTTTAAGCCTTTAATTTCATCTTGAAGTTCAATTTTTTCAAGATTTGCTAATTTACCAAGTTTCATATCGGTAATAGCTTGAGCTTGATTAGAAGTAAAATTATACTTAGTTTGTAAATTCTCCCTAGCTGTGGCCGCAGATTTTGAAGATTTAATAAGAGCAATAATATTATCAATATCTTCAAGAGCTTTTAATAAACCTTTATCAATTTCTAATTTATCTTTTGTTTTATTTAAATCAAAATTAGTTTCTCTTCTAATACATTCATTATTATGTTCAACATAAATTTTACAACAGTCTTTTAAATTTAATTCAGTAGGAGTTTTACCAACAAGTCCAACCATATTATATGAAAAAGAGATTTGTAAATCTGTGTTTTTAAATAATTGAAAAATTGTTTTATTTAAATTAACATCTTTTTCGCATTCAAGTACAAGTCTAAATCCTTTTTTACGAGTACTTTCGTTGCGAATATGCTTAATACCTTCAATATCGCCATTATCACAAGCATTACCAATTTGTTCCATTAGAGCTTCTGTAGCAATACCATATGGAATTTCATAAAATACAATATTATTTCCTTCAATATTATATTTTCCACGGAGTTTTACACTTCCATGACCTGTTCGCATAATATTTGGAATATCATTTTTATTAATTACAATGCCACCTGTTGGAAAATCTGGGCCAGGCAACATTGGTTCTTTTCCATCTATATAATCAAAAATTGCATTAGCAACCTCTGATAAATTATGTGGAGCCCAGTTACATGCCATTGCAACACCAATACCTGTGTTTGGATTGCAAAGAAGATTAGGAAAATATGAAGGCAAAGTAACGGGTTCATCTTTCGTTTCAGAATAGTTAGGAACAGTATCAACTACTCTTTTTTTCATTCCAACTAGCATACCATCTTCTACTAATGTAGATAATCTAGCCTCAGTATAACGATAAGCGGCAGGAGGATCTCCATCTCGATTTCCTTTATTACCATGAAAATCAATAAGAGGGTATCTCATAGTCCAATCTTCTGCTAAACGAATTAATGCTCCATAAATTGAAGAATCTCCATGAGGATGCCACTCAGCCATTACGTTACCAACAATATTAGCACATTTTACATGGGCCTTTTTTGAATTAAAACCTTGATCGTAAGCCCCATAAAGAATACGTTTAGCAACTGGCTTTAAACCACTTGTAGCATCAGGAATTGCACGGTCAGTATTTACAGCAACAGCATATTCAATAAAATTAACGCCAAGTTCATCTATCAAGTCTGTCTTCTTCTCCATTTTAATCTCCTTTCTGCTCAAGATTTTCTAATAAATCCTCAAAAGCTTCTTTAAAATAAAATAACTTTTTTGCCATAGAAATTATAGTATTATTCAGCATTGTATACTGCCTCCTCTGAATGTTCTTTGATATAAAGTTTTCTTGGAGTTACCGCAGATCCCATTAAATCATCAAATAACTTTCGAGCCGCATTAGCATCACTAATAGTTACTTGGCGAATAATTCTTTGTTCTGGGTCTGTTAAAGTTTCTTCTGTTTCTTCAACATCCATTTCACCAAGACCCTTCATTCGATTTACTTTATAAGTTTTTCCAACATTGGCTTTACGGTATTCTTCTAATGCTTCATCGTTTTTAATATATCTATAACCTTTATTTGTTGTTATTTTATAAAGAGGCGGAACACCAGCATAAACAAAGCCATCTTCAATAAGCTGAGGACAGAAATTCCAAATAAATGTATAAAAAAGATTTTTAATATGAGCCCCATCAACATCTGCATCACTCATAATAATAATTTTACCATATCTAATTTTATTTTTATCATAAGTGACTTTCATTGTTTTAGGATCAATTTCTAATCCAAAAGCATCTATCATTGTCATAATTTCAGCATTTTTTTGAATTTTATCAATTCCTGCTTTATGAGTATTCAAAATTTTACCGCGCACAGGAAGAACCGCTTGAAATTCATTGTCACGAGCAGTTTTCATATTACCAGAAGCAGAATCACCTTCTGTAATATAAAGTTCGCATTTCTTGCGATCTTTACTAAAACAATCCGCAAGTTTAGAATCAAATTTTAATGCTTTTTCTTTCTTTGCTTGTTTATCACGAACTGCATCTCTAGCTTTCGCGGCAGCTTCACGAGCCTTTTTCGCCATTTTAGCCTTATCCGCAATAATTTTAATTTCTTTTTCATTTGCGGTCAGCCATATGCGCAGCTCTTCAGCAATCGCCGCAGTATATGGTGTCATTTCAAGTTTTGTAACACGAGTTTTTACCTGGGCATCATAACCAACATTAGGAGCAGTAATATTAAATACAATATATAATCCCTCTTGGATGTCTTCGCCGGAGAGATTATCATCACCATCTTTAAGCCACTTTTTATCTTTAAAAAATTTATTAAATTCTCTGGTTAAAAGAGCTTTAATTTGAGTAATATGTGGACCAACGCTTGTAAGACCAGTATTAACATATGGAACCATAGTCATTGCATAATTTGAGGTATATGTCATTACCATATCAATTTTGTTTTTACCATTTGCGAATTTTAAATCAAAACGATGGTCAATTAATTCTTTGCCCTTAACAGCTTCATCAACTAAATCATTTAATCCTCTTTGAGAAAAATAAGTAGTTTTTTCTCCGTTATTATTTAATTCAATGGTAAGACCAGGACAAAGGCATGAAACTGTTTTAAATAATGTTTTTAACTCACTTACATTTACTTCTGGATGGGTAAAGAATTCTTCACTAGGCTGCCAACATACTTCCGTTCCATCTGGTAAAGTAGTTTTTTCAGACCAGCGTTTTTCAAATTCTCCCTCTTTAAAACGAATTTGTTCGCTATCGCCATTACGATAGGTTTTAACAACTAACCAGTGAGAGAGAAATGTTGTAATTTTTGAACCTATGCCAAAAGAACCAAGAGAAGTTCCTTCATAAGTACCATCTTCTCGATATTTTCCAGATGTATTCAAGACACTGAATGCAGCTTCAAGAATAGTTTTTCCATCGTCACGAAAACTATTAGGAATAAAACCTTGACCGTAGTCCCTTACTCTAACCTCTTCTGGCTCAATAAAGACTTCGATACGATTACCATGCCCTAATCTAAATTCATCTACGGCATTAGAAAAAATTTCAACCAAAAGCTGAGTGGAATAAGTTGTATCACCAGCATAAACTCCGGGTCGCAAACGAGTAAATTCTAATGGAGATAAGCTTTCTATGCTTTTCTCATCATATAATGTTTTATCTATCATTTATTTATTTTCATCCTTTCGTGCATTACCATCAATCATTGGCTTCATTTTACCTGTTGCAATTTTATCAGCTAATTCATTCCATTGATGACCTTGATGACCAGCACATTTTCTTAGTTCTATTCTATATCCTTGCTGCCAACAATCATAATATTTTTGTATAAGATCTAAATTTTCTGGAATCTTTTTATCGGATTTGCGCCAACCTTTACTCGCCCAACTAAACATCCATGAGGTAAGAGTATTATAAGCATAGGCAGAATCAGTATATACAACAGGCCAATTCACACGCTTAGGATCTTTTACTCCAAAACTAAGTAAGCAGCTTACAATTGGTTTAAGTTCTTCACGATTGTTAGTCGTAATTGAATCTGTTTGGCGGCCATAGGTCGATATTAAATTTTCGTCATTATCTAATATAACAACACCAAAACCACCTGGACCTGGATTAGGGTGCGCAGATCCGTCTGTGTATATAATCATTTATATACCTCCATTACTTGACATTATTAAAAAATTAAATTACAATATTTATAGAATAATAATCTTTTTCATTTTTCATAATTATTATAACATTTTTTTTCTTAAAATTCAAGAAAAAAGAAAAAAGAGCTATAATAAATATAGCTCTTTTTAATATAATTTTTTTAAAATTAGATATACATTTATACTAGTTGCTTAGTGAGTAATTTCAGTAGTAGTATTCTTCTCTAAAGCATCATTTAGTTCATGTAAAATACCAACAGCACTATTATTACTGGTTTCTATATTAGCAAGATTTTTAGCCAATCTTTGTAATTCTTTAATTAAATTTTCCATTATTAGTCTCCTTTTACATTTTATTTGCGATTTCCGCAATTCTACTTCTATGAATCTATTTTAATTCAACTTCACCATATATATCTTCACCTCTAAATACTTTAGAAGCTCTATACATGCCATTATTTGTACCCTCATAATCAACTAAATCAACCTAACTTTTGGTATCACCATCTAAAATAAAAATGGTATCTTCGCCAGAACGCTATAAGGCTAATTTTAATAATTCAATGTCTAGGTTTTGTGCTTCTGTGATATAGATGCCCGCATGCATTCCAGAAGTATCATATCCTCTAATATCGCTCATAGGTAATAATATCAATTTTTCATCATTTATTAATTGTTCTACAATTAATTTACTACCTAATTTACTTGCTAAGAAATTTCCTATTTGCGAATCTAAGAGTTTCTCATCCTTAGATCCAGGATAAACATAACACTATATCTTTCAATATAGACTTGACTATATCTTATTCTAAACTTTGTTTTAATTTTAAATAAATTTGATATTTTCTATTTAAATATATTGGACAACTATTATAAAGAATATTTAAAATAGATAAAACCTATTTTCTACCTCTCCACTAAGTATGCCATGCTGAAGTAAAAAAATTTTTATTATGTTCTTTTTTATTTATTATTTTATCTATTTCTAACTAAAAATCTGTAACTACAGTTTCATAATATGATGTAAAATTTAATGTTACATCCGTAGAATAATTACTAGAACAAGAAAGACCTCCATCTCCATCAAATAATCCTAATAAAAAAGCTGGGATTAAATCTGAAGGAATTTTTTCAAAAGGAATATGATGAGATAAATAAGTTTTATTTGGAATAATTCCAAAATTATTTAAATCATTATAAATTTGTTCACTAACAAATTCTACTGAACAACATGTACTATTTTTTCTTTTATCATAGATAATTTTAGAATTTATATTTAAACATTTCTAAAATTTTTCCAAAAGTTCTTTATCTTGTTCCTATAACTATAATCTAATTCTACCTGTATGACGGAGATGATCAACTGATCCATCTGTGTATAGCATCCCTAACCAATAAGCTTTTTCTGGAGTATTGATTGTTGAAAAATAATTATTATTTATATTTTTATTTATTTTATTATAGTTTCTTTCAAAGTTGTTTTCTTCTTTAATTCTTCTTAAAGTTGTTTTATCTAAATTATATTTCTTAGATAATTCAATATCAGATAAACCCTTTTTTAAATCTTCCATGTACTAAATTAACTATTTTTCAGAAAGCTCTTTTTTCTTCCGTCCACCACGAATTGTTATATTATTTTTTCTTAAAAGTTTTTGGATACTATAATAACTCATTGGATATTTCTATGATAATTTATTAATAGATTCTCCATTTAAATATTCTTGAATAATTTGTTCTTCCATAAATAAGAAAACCTCCAATTTTATTTTTTCTATATAATTATGAAAAAACAATTAGATAATTTTTCGTTTTTTGTCCAAAACTTTTCGTTTAGAATCCACGCGCTTCGGCAAATGCCTACTCTACTAAGTTCATTAAAAATGCTTTTCGATAGTCGATGAACCTTCCCCTATTCGGGGCTTGGCTGCTGATTGTCCAATTTATATAATTTTCAAACATTCACACTTAAGCATATTTCATCTTTATGTTGTAGTTTATATAACTCTAAGGAGATTCCAGCAATTCACGTGGTTTTATACTTGAGCCTTACCCTTTTATTGACCCAAGCTTAGCCGCGTTTTTGGTCGCTATTGTATTACAGAATATAATTATTTTATCTATTTTCCCTTTTTCCAAAAGATAGAATAAATAACCAATAGCAAGATGCGATTTACCAGCGCCTGCCGGACCTTTTATCATTGTAATTTGATTATTTAATAGACTATCGGCTACCATAGCTTGGTATACATCATTTTTATATGGTTTTATTTCTCCTAATTGTTTTGAATAAAAACTTTTATACTTCAAGGGACGAAAACCATTTTCCGTCCAACATAATGTATCTACTCGTTCTTTAGTATTAGTATCATAAATGTTTAAATATTGATTTATTTTTAATTTAAGCTTTTGCCCAAATTCCTTACTGTTGGAGTAGAAATTAGCCATTTCTTCAACATTAAAGTAAATATCAATATATCCTGTATATTTATCAGTGATTTGTTCACTTTGAACATTATCTTTACCAAAGAACTATTCAGCTATTACTTTTAAGGCTAAATCATTTGTATAAAAAATACATTTTTCATTTTGATGATTTTGTAAATAATTATAAGCAGTAGCAAGTATTTTACCATCATTATTTAATTCAATATCATGGGCGCGAAGCCAATTTTCAAATATAGGTTTGTAAATAATACAAGTATATTTATCAGAATTTTCATTGAGTTGGCGCAATAGTTGTCTAGCCGCGTACTTTACACTTTGGTCTTTATTAATAGAAGTTTTTATATTTTCTAATTCTTTTAATGTAATATTAGTAATAACTATTTTATCATCAAGATTAAAAATTTCTTCTGCTTTTATTAATAAGCTGCTTGTGTCATATATTTTAGTCATCTTCATATTCTCCTTCTTCTTGCGGAATAGTAAAGCCTATAGCAGAAATTTTATTTTTTACATTTGAATCTTCTGCGATTTTAGCTGCTTCTACTTGATTTTTAGTAATCTTTATAGCTGCTTTACTTTGAAACTATTGTAACCAAGTATCTAATAAGGGCTATCCCCAAGAACTAAAAGAGAAGCCTAAAAGAAATACTAATAATATAATGATAAAGCATCATCCCTTTCGGTAATTTTATTAATTTTATCCCTTTGCCTTTTCTTTCTATTCAGAATTTTTTTCTTTATTGGGATTTTGTTTAATTTTTAACAAATTCTCTTTCTCTGCTTTTTTATAATAATAAGCCTGACTTACTCCATAGGCTCCCCAAGGGAGGGCTACCATAGCTGTCAACCATGGTAGCTCCGCATATGCGCCAGTTAGAATGCATATAAAGGAAAGGGTTATTAAAGCTAATGTTACTATCCATATAAGAGCAGATTCTTGGATTAGGAGTTTTTTGGAGAATTCTTTTTTCTTTTTCATTTTATTTTTATTTCCTTTTAAATTTTTTATAATCTTAATTATCTTTTTTCTGTATATTGTAAATTAATCCAGCCTACACCAGATTTTAATTTACCCCAACCATTCTTTTCTTCTACAATAGTATAAGTTCCACCTTTGCGCACGGTTGTTTTAATTGGATATTTTGTCGATGGTCCAGAGCGCACATTTAATATATTGGCGGTAATGCGCACAATATAAGGTTTAAATTTAGCCTTGACCGCTTCTAAATCTTTAATATTAAAAGTACTATTTAAATTAGCTAAACCATCTTCTGATTTGCCCAAAACTGCCCTGTCATCTTTTAAAGATTTAATGTACCAATTTTTAGTCTTTACCCAAGTTGGTACTTCTTTTCCGCTATAGTATTTAGCATTTGCCGAGATTTTTACTAGATCATTTACTTCTAATTCTGAATTAGAAGTATTTGAAGATGGAGTATTATTTATTGGGTTTAATAATTTTGTAACATCTTGGCGCACATTGGTTATGTCTTTATTATAATTTTCAAACCATTTATATATATCCTTATGTCCGCAACCTAATCCTAATTTATAACTATCCCAATGGCAAAGAATAGTGGGTACAGTTACACCTCGGTAATTAACAGTTCCATTTGGATCTATATTAAATTTTTTACATAGATAAGCTGTAAGTTCACAAGCTTCTTTATATACTTTATCAAAATAAGATTTTGTGCCAACATAATTACCTTTTTGATCAACTTTATCGACTTGTATTTCAAATTGAATCCAAAACGGTGAATCAGTCACATTGGCTGAACCATTACAACTTCCTTTTGGACCGGAACCGCAACCCCAAGGACGATAATTCCAAGGGAGAGCCTATACTGTTGTAATTTCTCCATTAGCTAATTTGCCAATAAATGCATTTACGCCAGCAGATACAGATTTATGGTTCCAATCAGTGCCATAATTGTTTTTGCCTATTTTTGCTAATAACTCAGTTTTATTTGGTGCGTTATCATCTGGTTGAACATAACGCCAAAGATTAGGATTGCCAGAGGCAGTATCATGCCATAATATACCAACTGGTTTACCTTTTGTAGTACCTTTATAACAAGTACTTTGTCTCATTATACATTCCATAGGTGGATTTTGATTAGAGTATTTCATATAATTAATCCTCCTTTATTTTTCATATATAAAAAGGAAGAAGATAAAAATCTTCTTCCTTTAATATTATTCTTGTTGCCAGCCATATACTCCAGGTTCATTCCGCGCCACCGAAGCAGAGCGGTTCGCCTTACTGCTTATAAATCTTGATGTTGTCAATGTCTGTGTACGCCAGGCAGAACCGGACATAAGCCGTCCCGGAATAGTCCTTATTGTTGATGGTGCAAGTGCTGCCCGTCACGCCGCTGTTCCAGACCCAAGCCTCCGCAGCCGCCGAATGCTGCGGCAATGCCCGCGCCGATCACGCCAAGCATATAGGTGATATAGTGTTTCATTCTTTGGATTCCTCCTAAGCAATAATCTTGTCAGCCTTGATGCTCACGTTTGCAAGCGTCGCCGTGTCGGGGATTACCGTGCCGCTGGAGTACGCCATGCACACGCGGATATACGCGACCTGAGACAAGTCAAAGAACGTAGACGGAATCTGGTTGCCATCTCCGGTCTTGTTGATGTCGATATAAACGCCGCCATTACTGTCCACGCGCTTGGCAAGCGTGTTTCCTGCAGTAGAATCGTACACGATACCAAGACGACCGTAGCTTGTGTTAATAACTGTCTTATCGTTTTTGCAGAACAAAACGCTCTCTTGAGGAGCACCATTGACAAACTTGTTATTGTTCCCGACTTCTCTGATGTGGATTCTCCACGGCTCAGAGGAATCCAAGCCGCTGACGGGAATAAAATCGGTACAGAAATTGCCGTTCTGCGCAGAATAGCTGCCAGAGCTGCTGAACCGCTGATTTAGTGTTGCTGCGCTCGGATCAAACAGCTCCGTCATCGTCTGCTCTTTCTTCGCGGAAACAGAAATGACGATAGCTCCAGTCACGGCAGGAATCGAGATCGCGCCGCCGTTGTAGGCCGTTGCCGTGATATCCGTGCCGCCCATCGTGATGGAGACCGTCGCGCCGTCAAGCGTATAGCCGCTGTTCGCCGTGATGGTCGCCGCATAGCGCTCATTGATTCCGATG
>Ga0326512_10001007_pt1 | contig 22962 bp, 16 predicted proteins | sample 1_2617_0518_D_FD_203652 | JGI IMG/M metagenome (GOLD analysis project Ga0326512, IMG submission 203652) | Bovine rumen microbial communities from UC Davis, California, United States - 1_2617_0518 | ecosystem: Host-associated > Mammals > Digestive system > Stomach > Rumen | place: USA...
TTTTCTATACTTTGTAACCCATACGATATGATACTGCAAAGAGTATATATATCCTCGACCATGCGTAACATCTTTAGGTATTGAGAAATACACCGTTTTATCCATATTTAAATTATACCATATGATTACACTTTTTACAATAAAAATGCCGCCTAACTCACGACTAAAGTCACAAGTGTGCGGCGGCTAGTTATCAAAAAAGTATCAGCGCAGACTGCTGCCCAGAGCTTTCAGTTCGGAAATAATCTGAGGCTTATTTGCGATTTCATCCTTGCCATTGGCATAATACTTCTTATAGAAAACCATATCCCAAGCCAGATATCTTCCCATTTCGTCAAACTGTTTTTTTATAAGTTCATACTCAATATCATCTGTTGAGCTTCCAGCACATAGGATAAGTCCATACTTCTTGTTCTTGAGATGTGTTCCCCTGCAATAGCACTTGTCAATAATTGTCTTTAGCTGACCTGTTATTCCCCACCAATATATAGGTGAGGCAAAGACTATCATATCTGCTGCTACAATTCTATCTACCACAGCATTTGAATCATCTTTAGCTACGCATCCATTTGTGCAGATACAGGCTCCACAGCCCTTACAAGGACTAACATCTACCTTATCCGCCTCTATAATATCAATTTCATTTTCTACTCCCGCTCCTTCTGAAAAGGCCTTAACGCAGGCATATGTATTTCCTTTTCTTGCTGAACCATTAAGAATAACAATTTTCATAACAAATCTCCTTTTTTAATCCTAATATTAATATTAATTTTTCAATCAGTCAAAAATCCCACCAACAGTCAGTCGGTGGGATTAATCTTACTTCTCTATAGCATCAATTTCCTGGGCTACCAACTTGTCGGCACCATAAATTTTTCTAAGCTTTGGCTTCTCAATCTTACCTGTAGCGTTTCTTGGGACCTCTGCGAAAATAATCTTCTTAGGTCTCTTATATCTTGGCAAACCTAAGCAGAATTCATTGATTTCTTCCTCACTAGCTGTAACGCCATCCTTCAGTTGAATGATTGCACCGGCAATCTCGCCCAATCTCTTATCAGGAAGTCCTATTACCGCAACATCATTGATCTTATCATTTCCTCTTAAGAAGTCCTCAATCTGTACTGGATAAAGGTTCTCACCACCTGATACAATTACATCCTTCTTTCTGTCAACAAGGAAGATAAAACCATCCTTGTCCTGAATTGCCACATCTCCTGTCTTCAACCAACCATCGCCAGGAAGAACCTCGGCAGAAGCCTCAGGATTCTTGTAATAGCACTCCATTACTCCCTGACCCTTGACACAGAGCTCGCCTTCTTTGCCCTCTTCAACCTCATTGCCATTCTCATCAACAATCTTGGTCTGCCAGTTAAAGCCAGGAATACCAATAGCTCCAATCTTATCTTCATGACCTATTCCCAAATGTACACATCCAGGACCTGTGGACTCTGACAAGCCATAATTAGTATCATACTGGTGATTAGGGAAGTATTCCTTCCAATGCTTTATAAGTGAAGGTGGAACTGGCTGTGCACCTATGTGCATAAGCCTCCACTGTGAAAGCTCATATTTTTCAAGTTTAATATCTCCTCTGTCTATGGCATCAAGTATATCTTGAGCCCAAGGCACAAGAAGCCAGACAATTGAGCACTTCTCATCTGACACAGCTTTCATGATAACCTCAGGGCTTGTTCCCTTTAAAAGAACTGCCTTAGAGCCAGATATCAAGCTGCCAAACCAGTGCATCTTAGCCCCAGTGTGATATAGAGGTGGAATACACAAAAATACATCATCATGGGTCTGAAGATGATGCTTCTGCTCCATTATTGCTGACTGAGTTAGGGATCTATGCTTGTGAAGGATTGCCTTAGGAAAGCCTGTTGTTCCACTAGAAAAGTAGATAGCAGCATAATCGTCATCGCTCAAAGGTATGAGTGGTGGCTGGCTTGAACAATCCTGGACCATCTCAAGATAGTTCTCGGCAAATGTTGGGCAAGCCTCACCCACATAAATTAAGAGTCTACCCTTGCATATCTTTTCTTCTATGGTCTCAAGTCTACCTATAAACTGAGTTCCAAAGAAAAGAACACTGACATCTGCCAAATCCAGGCAATACTCAATTTCATCTGATGAGTATCTGAAGTTGAAAGGAACTGCAATAGCTCCAACCTTTAATATACCAAAATATATAGGCAGCCATTCAAGGCAATTCATCATAAGAATTGCAACCTTATCTCCCTTTTCGACTCCCTTTTCTAAGAGCATGTGAGCCACACGATTGGCCTTCTCGTCAAATACTCCCCATGTAATCTCATGACGATAAGCCCTGTCTTCTGTCTGCTGTATGAGGGAGTAATCCTTCCATGTGATTCTTCTAGTCTCCTTCATCTCAGGATTTAACTCAACTAGCGCAACTTCTTTTCCGTAAAGCTTCGCATTTTTCTCCAATAAGTCTGTAATTGGCATATTTGTAAAAACCTCCATAGATTTTTGTGCATTTTTTACATATTAGTGTATCAATTATAAAACATTTGACGCGAAAAATAAAGAGAAAATGCCTAATTCACTGCATTTTATCGAAATCAAAAAGCCCCAGCCACTTGGATAGATGATGCTGTCAGTAAAGCTTGCGCTTACCATATCGTATTTTGGTATATTAACTGGCAATTTGCCCTTGATATCAAAGTTACCAAGGCAAGCTGACCTTCTTTTCTTTTAATCATTCTCATATAGGCCTCCTTTTCTTGATTTGCTTCTTAATTTGCTTTTTTTGACTTAAATTCGAATTCAATGCTATAATCTATTAGATTCCATCTTTAATCAGCTTGGACTTGCAACATTTTCTAATTTTATTTTGAAAGGTTTTTTATGACTGAAAATACAATAAAGCCACAAAATGCTGAAAGGCCAACTAGGCCTGTAAGCTACTCAAAAACTGAATCAATTCATATTCTTAGATACCAGGATATAAACGGAGCTGGCCGTCTCTACGGTGGCACCCTGCTTGGTTGGATTGATGAAATTGGTGCCATGACTGCAATACGTCACTGTGGTGGCATGGTCACTACTGCCTCCATAGATAATCTTGAATTTAAACGCGGAGCCTATCTCAATGAGCTCGTTGTTTTGGTCGCCAAGATCACTTATGTCGGCAATTCATCTATGGAAATTCGCGTTGATACCTATGTTGAGGACCTAAATGGTTTTAGGAATCCAATCAACAGAGCCTATCTCACCTATGTATGCATAGGTGATGACGGAAAGCCTGCTCGAATCCCTTATGATATCGAATTCGAGAATGAAGGCGAGCGCGCCGAAAATGAATCAGCAAAACTGAGACGAGAAAACCGCAAATTTCGAAAAAAAGAAGGGTTTTAAAACTCTTCTTTTTTTGCATTTAAGCCTTAATTCACATAGCAAAAACCTTGCATTTCATTCTGCCATCAAGCCTTGAATTTCACTCTACTATCAAGCCTTAATATTAGATAAATACTCCTCATCGCTTATTTTTGAATTAAGAATCGCATTTTTAATCGCCTGTCCCATAACATCAGCAGCAAGACTGCCGACAAAATTTATATCAAGGATAGGAGATTCAATTTCTTTGCTTTCCACTGATACCGCATAAATAGTATCACCATCAAGCATGGTTCCAACCGGATCTATACACCTTGCATATGCATTTCTAGCCATTGAAGCAATCTTATTCATCTGTGCCTTATTGAAACTTGCATTGGTAACTATAGCACCGATTGTAGTATTAGCAGTGAAGGCATTTCTAGGAAGAAAGTCATCATACATTCCCTCTTTTGTAGATCTAAATTCTGTGCGCTCTGCATTGTGGGCTCCTGCTATCTTTTCATGGCTGTCAGGGTCGTATATGTCCCCAAAAGCATTGACCACGACAATTGCACCTATATAAAAACCAGGTATTTGATTGCATCCACAGAAATAGGTGCCAAGTCCTGCTTTATCCGCCGCTTTCATTCCATATATCTTTCCAACACTGGCACCTGCGCCAGCTCCCACATTACCCTGGCGAGAATCAGTAGCCTCCAAGGCCTTCTTGCAGGCCTCATACCCCATTGCCTTGTCAGGTCTCACATCTGCTGCACCATATGATAAGTCATAAATACATGACTGACACACCAAGGGTACCTTTGCAAATCCAGTTTCAAAGCCTATTCCAGCCTCCTCAAAAGCTGTCATAACTCCATCACTGGCAGCCAGACCATATGCTGAACCTCCAGACAAAACGACGGCATTGAGCTTGTTGTCAGCAGTGATAGGTGATAAAAGCGGAGTCTCCCTTGAAGCTGGACCTCCACCGCTCACATCAACACCACCTACTCCGCCATTCTCAAAATAAAGAACTGTAACCCCAGTCTTGGCCTCATCATTGCTGGCATGTCCTATTTTTAAGCCCTTGATTTCTTCTAACTTTAATTCTTTAAAATTCATTTTTCTTCCTCCATAAAAAAGGCAAAACACACTCAATCCCAGTATGTTTTGCCTGTAATTACTCTACTGTCTAATCAGCTATAATAGCTATCACTGTCTCAATTCAGCCATCTGGCCTGATACACTTCTAACCTTTGCTGCAAAGTCTTGAATTATAGCTACATTGCTGTCACTGACTGCCGCTGCCTCTTCTGTACTAGCTGTAATCTGCTGACCACTTGCAGAAAGTGTGCTGACTGAATCAACGATTGTATTGTTAGATTTCATGAGCTGTTCAATCATCTCACTCATCTCTTCCATATCTGACGCAAGATTATCAGTAATCTTCTTGATTCCTTCTAACTTCTCGTCAACGTATCTAACTGACTGGCTAGCCTCCTCGGAAACCTTAGCATTGTCCGAAACTCTTTCAGAAAGATCTGCTGCATCAACTGAAAGCTCATCAAGAATCTTTGTGATATCTCCTGTTGCATTCTTTGTCTGTTCAGCAAGATTTCTTATCTCGTCTGCAACCACGGCAAATCCTTTGCCTGCCTCACCTGCTCTGGCAGCCTCAATCGACGCATTCAAGGCCAGGAGATTAGTCTGTGAAGAAATATTGAGAATCAAATCAGTGATATTTCTAACCTCATCTGACTTTTCTGTCAAGCGCTGTGAAGACTCTGTCATATCCTTACTAGACTCAATTGTCTTCAATACTGACTCATTTAAGTTTCTCATACTATCTACACCGCTGGCAACGAGCTCAAGCGCCTTATCAGTGATAGCTTTAATGTTGTTTGCTTTCTCGCTTGTCACGTCGATAACATCCTGAATAGCTCTAGTCTCACCGGTCTGATCTGAAATAGCCTCAGAGTTGTTTGCTATAGCCTCTGTTATTTCTGATATAGAGGCATTGAGTGTTGTCATAGAATCTGTTACCTTGTCAATCATAGAGTCTATCTCACTCATCTCTTTATTGACATTGACAGCTATATCTATAATTTTTGCAGATGTCTCTTCATTCTTAGCTGTAAATGTCTTTACTTCATCAACCGATTCTTTTACAAATGTCTTTAAGGCCTTGATAACCATAATCGAGCTTACCATAGCAAGGACAGATACGATAATTTCAATCAATACGGATTCCATAACTAATTTAAAATCACTTGATGACTTTATTATCTTTCCTACCATGATTAAGTTTACAAGAAGGAATAAGGCATCAGAAATATATACTGCCCTGTCATTGAGCGAGATAACCAAAACTAAGAGGAATGGGAACATATACACATATGGATATCCTGTGTTGGTTGTCAAAAGCATTGTTGAATACACGATTGGGAAAAGTACTGACATTGCAAGAATATACTTATCAGCACTGACAAGCTTTTTGATTATAAAGCTTGCAATAAAAACCAATATGCATATGATTATAGGTATTAAAGTTGTCGATTTGCTTACATCTTCGGAAAAAATAAATTGCATGCTCAAGCCCATCAGGATAGCAATACTCATCACTACATACACTATTGCCATTCCATTGGCAGCCCTTTTTTCATGTTTTTCTAACATAGTAAAATCCTCCACTCAATAATTTGTGTAAATAATACTGTAAATAAAACTACAATTATTATACCACACAATCATTCAAAAATGAGCACGTATACACAATTTTTGCACAAAAAAATCTTGAATCCAATCAAGATTCAAGATTTTGTCTTCTTTTTATTATTTATTTTCTTGTCTGGCTGCCCTTCTTAAAAGTGGCATAAGTACTCCACCTACAGCATTTCCCAGAAGTATGACAAATACTCGTATAGCAGCATTCACACTCCACATAGATGCGGCACTGAAGTAGAACATATCTGCAATACAATGCTCGAAACCGCCCAGAATAAAGACTACAACGCCAAAGACAAGAGCCAGGTACTTTCCTAACTCATAGTTGATTTTACTATATCCCTCAACAGCTATGTAAATCATCACATCACACAATATTCCCAAGATAAAGAGACTAAGATAAGTATCATTTAACTTGGTATTGCAAAGGCTCTCTGCTCTCTTTCCAATATCAGCACCAAAGCGAGTAAATAAAATAGCCTTACCCATGATAAATGTTCCTATCAAATTTCCAGCTACTATTGTAATCAGGTTTAAAGTGTATTTTATGTCATTATCAAATATGTAACAGACTTTTCCTGTATATAGATTGTATCCAAAAGAACAAACTAAGAATAAACCTATAGTAAAGAATATAGCTCCTACCAGTTTATTATCGACTGACAAGTAGGCTATACCACCGAATCCTATTGATAATCCTGCAAGAATTGAGGATATCAGACATTTTAAAACTTTCACAAAGAGACCTCTTTTTCAAAATTTTCCGCAATTGTAAATCTTAGCAAAAAAAAATTCCCCTGTAAACCAAAATTTCTTGATTTTGATAGGCAAAATGTTAAGCTTATATTATCTTTATACTTGGAGGTGCCTATGCAAGACTCAACAAAACTACTGGATAAAGCCATTATTTATGCCACACATAAACACAGTGGCCAGCTAAGAAAGATATCTCACGCACCATACATCCTCCACCCTCTTGAGGTTGCCCATATTCTGTCGACTATGACAGATGACACAGAAGTTATCAGCGCCGGTCTCCTCCATGACGTAGTTGAGGGCACCGATACAAGCCTTGAAGAAATCAGGAAAGAATTTGGCGACCGCGTTGCAGCTCTAGTAGCCAGTGAAACTGAAGCCAAGAGCAAAAACGATGACAAATCTGCCACTTGGAAGAAAAGGAAGGAAGACTCTATCAAGTATCTTAGGCAAAACCAGGATATTGATGTTAAAAGGCTCTGGTTGGCTGACAAATTGTCCAATATCAGGTCCATGGTCAACTACTACAATATCTTAGGCCATGACCTCTGGAGTAATTTTCATCAGAGTGACCCACAGATGCATCGTTGGTATTACAATTCTATAGCTGAGATTTTAGAGCTTGATCTAAATCGAACCGCCGCCTACAAGGAGTTTGTCTATAACATAAACTATCTCTGGCCTGGCACTATTGCCTCCTACAAGGAGCGCTATCAAAAATTCAAAGAATACAAGCTTGATGGCTGTGAGCTCATTGGCAAGGGAGCTAAGGGCGATGTCTACCGCTACAATGATGAGCTTGTCATCAAACTCTATAACAAGAATAACACCTACAAGGACATAGAAAGAGAAAACAAATTGGCCAAGAAGGCCTTTATCGCTGGCCTTCCAACCGCAATATCCTTCGGTATTGTTTCAGTTGGAGCCAATTATGGTGCTATGTATGAGCTCCTTGATGTCAGCACTATAAGCCAAAAAATTGCCAAGCAGCCTTCCAGCTTAGAACACTATGCCCAAATCATGGCCAGACTGGCCCTAAATATTCATCAGATATCAACTGAAGACTGGGATTTGCCTGATTATAGAGAAGAAGTAAAAGCTTGGATTGATCAGGGACTAGGCCTCTTTGATACAGAACTCGCCAAGCAAGTCCATGAAATCCTCGATAAATTGCCAAAGGGCAAGAGCCTTATACATGGTGATTTTCACGCGGCCAATGTTATGATTCAAGGTGATGAGCCTATGCTCATCGATTTAGACAGGCTTTCAAGCGGTAATCCAATATTAGAACTGATTACCCTGCACATGACCTACCTTGGCTTTTATGAGACAGATAGAGAAACTTCCTGCAAATTCAACAATTTTGATGAAAAAATAGCCCTGTCTTTCTACGAGGCCTTTGTATCAGAATACTTTAAAGACTGGGATTTAGCAGAAAAAGACAAGGCTTTAAACCTAATTGCCCTGCTCGATTATTGCCGCTTACTCAGACGTGTCTACAAGAAGGGATCTGACCTCTCAGAAAAAGACCAAGAAAAAAGAGCTTTTATTTTAGATAAAATAAAATACTACCTTGATTTATCCTGTGAAAAAAAATGATTTATCATTTGAAAAAAAATTGATTTATCCAGTGTAAAAAATTGATTCATCCCACTATTTTTCATAAAGGATAGCACACAGTCCTTTTTCTCTGATTCAGGCCTTAATACAAAGAAAAGTAAATTTCATTTTAAAAAGCAGTCACCCCCTAATTCATGAGAATTAGGAGATGACTGCTTTTATTGGGGGAATAATGCCTATAATCCACTTAATGCAATTATATATTATTTCCTATAAATTCAATTGAATCTTTGATGGCCTGGTCCTTAAACTCACCGTCGGCCCATCCATGGCCTGCGCCTTCATATATTACAAGTTTGGCATTTTCAAACTCGTCTGCTGCTCTTTTAGCATATTCCATAGGAACTATCTCATCATCGTCACCCTGTAAAATCAAGGTTTGGCCCTGATAATCTGACATTATGTCATAGACATCAAAAGAAAGTCCGTCAGAATTGTATATAGGTGATATCTTCCAACCCAGGAAATTGAGGGGATCCATATCATTGTCCGGATTAGTTCTGGTTTTGATGTCATCCTGTATCTCATATGCCGGATAGAGCAAAATCAAACCTCGAATCTTATCCTTCAACTGACTTCCAACATAGGTTGCAACCAGGCCTCCCTGGCTCTCTCCCACTATGAAAATCTTCTCGCTGTCGACTTTTTCAAATTCACAAAGCCTTTCATAAACCAACTCTAAATCATCTGCTTCTGTTAAAATCGACATGTCTTCCACACTATCCTTGTAACCACCATTTACGAAGTTAAAGGCATAGGTATTAAAACCAGCTTTCTGGTACTTTTCTACATACTGATCATAAAAGTCACTGCTCACGCCAAAACCATGGCAGAGTATAACAGTAGGCATTGGCCCCTGTCCCTCAGCTGTATAGAAAACTCCTTCAATAGTCTCATCACCTTTTTTTATATCAAGTGTCTCATGCCAAGCCCCATGATATGTGGCTTTTGAATCCTGATTTTCCTGATTTAAGATAGAATTCTTAACCTGCGCTAAGCCTTCAATCCTATTATAATTCATAATGTTAAAGGAAAAGGCTAAGATTATTATCGTAATAACAATTATATGTTCTATAACAAATTCAAGCTTATCTAATTTTTCAAATTTCTTTTTCATCCTTAAGTCCAGCTTCTCTGTGCTGCTCAAATCTAACTAAACATGCGCATGTCAATAAAGCTCAGATAATAGCGACATTGCATATATTATCATAAGATATTTAAGCAAATTACCGTGTGGTTTTTTATAACCAAAGAGGGTGTAATAAAATAATAACAAAAACATAAATAATCTTACAATAAAATAAAATTAAAATCCAGTATTAATTCCACCAATTATACTTGCAATTAATGCAACCAATACCAAAACAATCGAAAAGCCTTGGAAAATCTTGTATTTAGCCTTCATAATGCCACCTACTGATGTGTAAAAATAAAGTGAATTTTATGAAATAAGTCCTCAACTAAGTTGTGATATTAATACTTGTCTGCGAAAGACTAGCCGATGTATCCGCTTGGTAGCTAGATACAGCACTCTGAACCATACTTGCCGAAAGGTGGGGCCCTGATCCTGCTGAAGCTAAACTTGCAGTCTGACCTATGGTGCCCGATACTGACTTGCCATCAGACATCTTAGCTAACCTGTCAAATACAGCCTTTAAATAATCGCTATCTGCCTTAACCAAGTCCTTGTTTTCCTTATTACGATGCTTTATCTTCATCTCTTTAAGGTCCTTAGGTTCAATATCCTTATCATAGGCCTTGAAGGTCTCAGACATATCATCTAGTCCCATTTCCTCCATCATTGACTGCATCTCTTCTTGCATCTCATCAAAAATATCTGATTCAAATCCAGAAAGAAGGTCACTTATATCCGTCATATCGGATAGGCCTGAAATGTCAAGCGATGATAGATTTTCATATTGAGTCATAAGATCTTCCGCTGCCAGGTCCTCATACTGGGCAAAGTCCTCATACTGAGCTAAATCCTCATACTGAGCCAAGTCCTCATACTGAGCTAAATCCTCATACTGAGCCATATCCTCATATGCCTCATCGTAAAGCTTGTCTGAATCTTCTTCTTTAAGTTCATCGTCAGTATCATCAACTTTTTCTTCATTCTGGCTATCTTGACGCTCATTCAGCTTATCCTGAGCCTTAATATCATCGCTGAGCTTACCGCCATTAGCCTCAGCCATCTCCTCGAGTTCAAGGTTTCTCGCCTTCTTTTTTGCAACTCTCTCCATAGCTTTTGCATGGACTATCGCTGCATCAAACTCTTCCGCTTGGGAGCTATCCGCCTTACCCTTGGCTATTTTTAATTTTTGAACCTCCTGCCTTGCCTGTCTTACTACCTGCTTGGCAGAATATGAGGTTTTGCTCCTTATTATCTTACTTGATAAATTTTTAAAATTATACTTTACAGCGCTGACCTTGCGATTTGTAGCCTTAGTCTTTAGCCTATTTTCTCTCAAACTATCAAGGTATGACTGACTAGAGTTTAGAATAGACTCCATTCCAGTTTTAAGCTGATTTTTATAGCTATCATCGTCATCGCTTCTCGAAAGATTTCTGATCTTTTCTCTCATTGTCTGGTCAGACATTGCTGTATTCTTGTATTTTACCTCGTTTTGACTCTTATCATTTAAGTAAGATGAAGCCTTGCCCTTAAGTCCCTTATAATCAGTTATTTGCGTGCCTAAATAAGAATTAAAGCCACTAATACTGTTCATAAGATCACCGCCTAACCTCTGAAATCAAAGTTCTGGCCAACTTGTTTCTCTGCCTCACTTAAGATACTTTGACTCTTATCATTAAAGCTGTAATTTACGACTTTACTCAAAAGCTCATCTATAGAAGCTGCACTGATTGTCTTATATTCCTTCTTAAATGAGCTGATGTTTTTTCCATCATCCGTCTCACCGGCAGCGCGAGCCTTGATTTTCTCTTTTTCGTCTAACTTGGCCTTCTTTTTTTCTTCAGCCTTCTCTTCAGCCTTTTTCTCGATCTTTTTTTCTTTGGCTTCCTTGGCCTCTTCCTTCTTTTCAGCCTTTTTTTCTTCAAGTTTCTTTTCTATGCGCTCCTTCTGAGCTGCAGAAGATTTCTCTAAGACTGCAAAATAAGAAGCCTGCCCCTTGTCATCAATCTGCATTCCAAAGGCCTGAACACTAGCTCCAGAAGCCTCAAGCTGAGACTTTAAATCAGATACAGAATTTGCAGCATTGCTGATTATTGATTCATACTTATCACGATAAGCCTCATCACTGGCCATCTGTTCTACCTTATCCTCATCTATAAGTACAACCATCTTGTCTGGATTGGATAAACTTGCAATCTGAGCCTTAGCTGCTTCTTTCTTATCCTCGCTGACAAGGATAAAATCCATATTTCCGTACTTTTTCTTAAGGCTTTCGTAATAATCGCTTGCCTTTTCAGAGAGTTTTGGCTGGCCTATAACTTTTCCTCCAGTATAGACCTTAGCATTGCTAGCGCTAGTTGCTTTGCTCTCTGTTTTCTGTGTTTTCTCTGTGTTCTCACTAGCTTTTGTCTTTTTCTTGTTATCGCCTTTTAAATCATTCTTACCAATATTGGGTTTTTGGTAGGGCGACATGCCACCGTAAATTGAAGATAAACCACTCATAACCATTCCTCCTTGAAAAATCCATATTTAGTCCATTAAATATGTGTCTATCTGTTTCATAATTTTATTATAACATATTTCTTGCTTCACTTCCGGTATATAATTCTCATGATTTAGAACCATATCCTTTAACCTGTCGAAGTACTCCTGCCTAATCTCCACGTTCTTTTCTATATGCTTATAATATATTCATTCTCCGTTAATATCCCTATTTTTTCTTAGTAAAACAAAGAAGAAGCTGACTTTTAAAAGCCAGCCCCTCTTAAGTAATTTTCATCTATACAGCCTTCTTTTCTATAAATGGGGGCCATAATCATTAATCAAGCTACACATTCTATGACATCTGTTCAATAAATGTTTTGAGATTCATCTCAAGATTTTGAATCTGCAATTTCTGAATCTTATCCCAGAAATTCTGACCAAGCATCTGCTTCTCAATCATTTCAAGCAATGACTTCATGAATTCAAGGTCCTTCTCATCAAAATCAAGCTTAGTTGCATATTGATAAACCGCCAGGAGAATACCCCTGAAATCATTAATTTGATCAGCACTGCAATCCAAAAGCATCTCTACAACCTTGGTCAACTCAAACTTACTTATGAAGCGGTGGCCTAGTGCATATTTCTCTGGATGATTGCTTATCTCTAGATAATAGCCATGGAGGCTATCCGGCATATACTGGAAACTTGTAATAGCCGCGTCAAATGCATTGACCTCCTTGATTTTATTGATAAAGCTCTCATACTTCTCTTTAATGTCACTGTCTTCAATTACAATATCATCCTCAAAGAAGAGTTCAGTGTCAATGTTGGCCTTTCCGCCTAACTCCTTAATATTCCTTATCATCTGCTCACATGAGTTTCTGTAGTCGAATCCAACCACCTTGCCCACATAGATGAGATAATAAGCCAGCTTACAGTAGGCGTGAATTCCAATAATCTCTGGGGTTAGAAGCTTGAATTCTACATTCTTTAAGGCTGTCAAAACGCTCTCCTCGGTCTCTTTATAGAAATTTTCAAGCACCTTTAAGTCAGGATCACAATATGCAGCATTTTCTTCGAAGAATCTGTACTTCTTGTAATTGTAATAAGTTACCTTGATTAATTCCTCCTCTATTACCTGCCATCTTATATAGTCGTAGGCAAATCTGAAGAGAGGATAATCATTAGATCCCAATTGGGTTGAAAGATATTCACTTCCCTCCCACTTAGGGAATTTTCCCTTTTTAACCTTGCTTGAGAAGTAAAGTATTCCCTTTAAAAGGCACAGATAGAAATCATCTGTAACTTCACTATTTTTGATTGAATCAATCAAATCAACAGTTTTCTGCATAGCAAAGATAAAGGTTCTAATATTCTTTTCGCAGACACCATTCACCATCTTAGTAAGTTCATTTACGGCATCTTCATCTAGAAGCGTATTAAGCTTTTTATTATCAAAGTCCTTGATAACCTCTGCAATTGCTTCTCTACAATCACCTGGGAACTGAACTGTGTCGCTTATAGTTTTTTCCTTAATTCTCAAGTACTCTTTAATAGAATCTGAAAATTCCTCCTGACCTTCAAAGTTAGAATCTATGGTTGCCGAAGCATTATCATTAGGCAAGATCTTGCCATATGATTTTTTCAGGAGCATTTTTTCATTAGCTACTAAAAGGACCTTAACTCCGTCTCTTTCAACCAATCCGTTGATAAAGCCCAGAATCTCGGTGATACCAATGTTACATCTCTCTACATCTTCAAAGATAAGCAGTTTATCTCTGAAATCCACTGTTCTATAAATCTCATATAAATCATCACTAGTTGTCGTCAAATCACCAAGGCCAACATCTGAGACATATTTGAGAACACTTTTTGCAATTAAGGCGTCCTCATCATCCTTCATTCCCAAGTCAATACTCCTTGACTTAAGCTCTATGTATATACTCTTGCTAATCTCAGATATGCTGTCCAAACCGTACAGAGATACAATAACGCAAGTTGCATTCTCTTTCTCAAAAAAAGGTATCAAATCATTTTTTAAGTAAAATGATTTACCTGAACCCCATTCTCCGTTGAGCATAATAGCAGTTTGGGTCTTATCTTTTTTTAGATAATGAAATATATAATTGTTTAATTCTTTATGGTTCATAAGACATTTCCTCCAATCATTCTTATTCTTTCATCAAGCAATTTAATCACGGTCTAAATCAAGTCAATCACAGGCCCACATGCTGTCTGCAATTTACCTCCTTGCCTTTAATTTTATCTAATTAATCCTACTCAGATTGCTGCTTTTCAATCTGCTTAGCAAAAAGATAGAAGCTATGATAGTTTTCAGAATATTCACAACTTTTTACTATCTCAAGTAAATACTGTTTAAAAACCCCATCACAGTTACGTCTGTAAAAAACACTAAGCTTGTCCTTGCCAGCCTTAAAATATTCCCTAATATAGTCATAGTTCATACTGGCTTTAAAACTGTCTTCATCATCTTTATAGACTAGTCCTGCATTTAAGGAATTATTGAGCCAATCAGAAAACTTTTCACTATGAGCATATCTCTCATTTTCCTCTATTCGTTCAAGATTGATAACAGAAAAGGAATCCTCATCAATATTAAACTTTAAGACCTTGCTATAGAGCCTAACCAAGGCTACATGCGCCTCGTTGAGGCCTTTGCGATTGATGCCTTTCTTTCTGTAATAGAGAGTTTTTTCTTCATACATTCTCTTATCAGCTAGAATAGCCATTTCAGATATAGCCTTAACTTCTACATCATCATAAGTAACATAACCTGCGGCAATAGCTATATTTTTAACTATGGATCCTGTCCAGTTAACTACGTTCTCATTGAAATTACACATGATGCTGTTGATCATATTCTTATTAGCAAAAATAATAGCATTGAACTCATCTCCGCCAGTTCTATATATCTTGCCATATGGACTGAAGCTCTTCTTCATACAGTAAGCAGCTCCTTTTAAGAGCTCATCACCAGCTTCATGCCCCAAGGTATCATTTACATGCTTTAATTCATTGACATCCAACGATATAAAAACAAGATCTTTTTCTAAATCTTTTTTCTTATAAGCCTCAATATCTTTCTCAAAAGCTCTTCTGTTATCAAGTCCTGTCAGCTCATCACAAGTAGACTGAAAGATGAGATCCATCTGCTTTCTTTTTTCTTTGTCAATAATTTCAGAAATGATCATGACCTTAGTCAAAGCATTGTTTTCTCTTTCCAAAGGAATAAATGTAATTCTAACCCAACCATAATTTCTCCCAACAAATTCCTTTGAAATCCTCGCGTCTCCATTCATGCGCTCAGGAAGGGTGTCAAGGTTAAAGAAATCATCCATATCATCTTTAAAATCATCACTGACAACCGTATCCACGACTAATTTCAGCATCTGACCTGGTAATATTCTTCCCCTTAAGGCATTTTTCACATAATCCGGTTCTATATACCTAACAACCTTATTATTGACCAAATCTATCAAGTGCATTGTATAGTATGAACTCTCTATAGCCTTCATGATACCTAATCTGTCAGCATCTTCCCTATCCTTGGTAACTACAAAGATATGTATGACAAAACATGTCAAAAAGTATCCCAAACTGTAGAATGGTGCGTTAGGATAAAGGTACTGAAAAACTCCAAGTAAGATTGGCGACAATGATATCAAAAATACAGTCAGCAGACTCTTTCTGTGCGCTTTATCAGAATTTATCAAATGAATTAGTGTTGCAAATCCGGTAATAAAATAAACTATATATTGATTAAAAAAAGCTATAGGTCTCCACTTTTCTGTAATGTAGACTCCATCCTTTATACTGAAAACAATTGGCTTAAAGAAATTGCAAAGGATCAAGCCAAACTCGAGTATAACAATCAATACATCTAATTTCAGGAATATGTCTAGCTTTTTCTTATCTTCATCAAGATATATCAAAACATAATAAAGCCAAAAGAAAGTTGTTATGACTGTTGAAGTGTGAAATACCGCAGATGATATAAAGAAGACCCCGTCGTTTCTGATCACTCCATTGTCACATAAACCCCACATAACATCCTGAATGCAAAATAATCCAACACAGATAGCCATTCTTCTATAAGCTATTTCCACCTTGTTAGGATTGTGATTTGCTCTATATTCATTAATTAAAATAATTGATATAACAAATGCATAAGTCAAACTGGAAACCCAATATAAATCACCTGTCATTGACACGCCCCCTTTATATCTGTTTCAAAAGAAAAATCACGATTTTATTTATTGCTTTTAATAATTATATCATTATTCATATGTTTATTCAATTAATTAAAACAATATTTAATAAAATAGTTTCAGTGTATAAGCATCTCTTATCTTTTTTGATTCATAAAGAGCCTGATCTGAACTAGAAATCTGATCTTTGATAAGTCCTTTGCCGTACACTGCTCCAAAAGACATAGATAAACTGAGTTCAGGATAAGATTCAAGATGAATTTTCTTAACTGCCTCTTTCATTCCCTTAAGTATCTCTTCCAATTCATCCCTATCAATATCGCTGAAAGCAACCATAAACTCATCGCCACCATATCGGATAACTATTCCAGCATTGCCAGCTTCCCTGTTTGCGGCTTGCTTTTTCAAGCAAAGCGCAACTGCCTTTAAGACCTCATCACCACACTGGTGGCCATAGCTGTCATTAATCTGCTTAAAGAAGTCTATGTCAGCCATAATAAGGCCATCTGATGACGCACCATCCAACTCATCATCGAGGAAACGCCTATTTTTGACCTTTGTCAGAGAATCAATATAGAGCTGTTCCTGATATTCCCTAATCTCTGTATTCTTTTCCTTAAAGCCAAGAAAAACACTATTCTTGCTTATTCGAATCATTTTTAATACGCCATATGATCCTACATAATTGCGGTAAATTATAGAGTCGCTGCTTCCCGCCTCTATTCCATTTTTCATATAATCAAGATTTAATCTTTTTGCGACCATATCTTTATCATCTTCAAAAACAGCCTTTTCAATATAGTCCTTAAATGTCTGCTCAAAATCAGCCTCATAAAGCAAATTGTCTGACATATCAATAATACGATCACTTATCTTATAGATTTTGATTAATGTCTTATTTATATCTACCTCACAAACTGTTGAATAGTCAGTGAGAAGGGCATTCATTATCATTCTGTTGTGAGCAAACTGCTCCTGCTTTGATTTCAAATTTTCAATTTCAACTGTCTGATTATTAATATTCTCAACTATATAGAGCACCCTATCTAAATCTTGTCCATCGTCAAATTTGATAAACTTTGCACTGCACCAACCGTTTATCAGACCCAAAAAAACCACTTCAATATAGTCCTTATCCTTTAATCTATCCTTAAGGGTTGAAAAATCGACAAATTCCAAGATATCTTTTCTGTAATGCTCATCAACCAGATTCTGCATAACATAGTTAATTAAAGACTGCAAATCATTTTTTTCACTCGAAAATCTTTCTATATGCTCATTAGTCTTGATTGCATAATATTTATTTTCTTTCAAATCAAAGACATGCATGGAAATAAAGAGTTTAGCCGAGGCAATTAGTGCCTCTTTATAATTTTCAAATTCATTCATAAGTAACCTCAAGTAGAATTAATCTCAAAGATCAATTTTTTACATCATTAATTATTGACATCAATAATTACATATTCAGACTTTGTTCCTGTTTTAAATTTCAACTCCCAATCAGATATTCCAGATGTCACAATAAAATCTGTGTCTTTGCGATTCTCATAGCCATAGGTTCTGTCATTAAGGCCAAACCACTGGCCAAGGTAATTGATAGGCATAAGCTGGCCGCCGTGTGTGTGCCCCGAAATGACTAAATCAGCGCTGCTTTCAGCCTCATTTCTGTAATCATTGGGTTCGTGATCCATGACAATTATATATTTGTTTTCATCAAGATCCTCCAGCAATTCATCAATATGAAGTCGGTCCTTACTAAGAGTCTTATCCAATCTTCCAACAATATAGAACTTATCTTCTACCAGTTCATAAGAGTCCTCCATGACATGTACTCCATTTGAAAGAAGGGCCTTTTTCAAGTCATCAGCACTAAAATCTCTGTTATTAAAATATCCCTCATCATGGTTGCCGTAAGCAAAGTAAACTCCATATTTAAGTTTCATCTGTCCCAAGACCTGACATGCCTTTAGCATATCCTCTTTTTTAGATGAATCATCGACAAAATCTCCAGATATCAGCAAAACATCAGGTTTAGCAGCCTCGATGCGCTTCATATTTTCGGCAAATGCATCGCCATCCAAAGTTGCTGACAAGTGACTATCAGCTATCAAAGCAATTCTAAGATTTACATCCTTAGATGATTTAATAGCATAATCAGTCTGCCATACATGATTGCATAAGAAATATCCAAGTACAAAATAGAGGACTGTACTCACAATAGCCAGCCAACCTTGCCAGTATATGTGCTCATCATCCCTCTTACTGATCCTTTTAATTATATAGATGATTATACCATAAATAATAAAAAAAGCAAAAAGAAATAGGAAGATAAGAATTGCATTAATAAGTGTAAAAATCAGACTCAGTGCAATTATACCGACAAGAAGAAGCATGAAAGATAAAAAATACCTAATTCTCTTATTCCTTATAGCTCTTTCAGACCTTCCAGGCTGATTAAGCTTTGAAAAAATTCCAAATTTTGAAATGCAAACACTCACATAGCATATGCCTATTAGTGATGCAACTATTGCAGCAAGAAATATAAAAAACCACATAAATCCTATCTTTCCATCTTTCTAATAAAAATTGTTTTTGTGCCTTATCTGATGAGCCCTATGCATAAAAAGGCATCTTTTACTTATGAATTAGTCAAAGAGAAAAAAAGCCAGGGATTATTTCCAATCCCTGGCTGTAAAAAACAATATTGCTATGTCAGCTTTATTTGCTTATTTTGCAATTAGCTTTTTTAAATTGTTTGCTTTATAGAACTAAGTCCTAGTCTGCATTTTATTATCTCTTTGAAGACTTCTTCTTGCTGGCTACAAGTACTGTAGCTGAAGTAGCCATGAGAAGCATGAAGAGAAGGAATCCTGAAGCATCACCTGTGCTTGGAGCTACCTGTCTTACCAACTCAACAATAACTTCCTCAACGCTTGATGGAGTCTCATCTTCTGCCTGAGCTTCTTCGCTCTGTGGCTCTGACTTAAGAATTATAAATGTTGTTGAAGCCTGACCATCATTTGAAACAACTGTTAACTTGTGCTCTCCAGCCTCAAGTGTGTCAAGGTAAGAATCCTTGAGTGTAACGATAGTAGATCCCTCAGCAACTGTGTAGTTATCACTTGCGATTTCTACATCATCAACCATTACATATAAGAACTTGTTGAATGGAGCATTTGATCTTACTGTGAGATCCTTATGATCATCATAGTTAAGTTCCTGGAAAGCTCCCTCAATAATTTCATATTCTGGCTGATTTATTGGATAGTGAAGTGGAGTCCAATCAGCAAGAACTGTGTTAACTGCTGTTCTCTCATCGTTGTCGATGTAATCAGCTACAGCATCCATAGTATTGTTTGTGTAACCTGTTGTAGAGAAATCTTCGCCATTGTTCTTAAGGTTATACTCATTAAAGATAGCTGAAGCCTTTTCTCCACTTCCCATCTCACCCCAGCCATCAGTACTGATGTATCCGTTTGTCTCAAGGTTGATGTATGAAGCATTTGAAGCTGCGCCCCATGTTCTTCCTAAGTAACCAAGAACTGTTGCGTCACCCTGATTGCCATCTACAGATACCCAACAATCTCTGAATACATATGGGCTTGTCTTTGGAGCTACGATATAGCCGATACCATTGTTCTTTGAATCAGCATTTGTGTATGTCTTCCACTGTAATTCACAGTTATCAAATACTGCAGCAAATTCACCACAGATGTAATCTACATTACCACCGATTGTACAATCTCTGAAGTATGTGTGATATCCATTGTTTGCAGAACCATTTCTACCAAGTGTATCCTGGCTTGAAAGGATCTTACAGTTGTAACACTCTACATTGTTTGCTTCGATATAGAAAGCGTTTGATCTTTCTTTGTACTTGTAATCAGCAACATTGATGCCATCAGCCAATCTGTCTACACCGTTAAGGAGAGAACCAGCTATGTCATACTTCTCTAAATCTGTTACCTCATAGTTGTAAGTATTCTTAAATGTTGTATCCTCTGCAAGGAAGTTGTCACCTCTTACGATAAATACACCACCCCAAAGGTTACCATTACCTTCTTCACTTGAATACTTATCCATGAAGAGAGTTCTGTTGTAAAGACCTGTTGCTGGATCTACTGAATAATACTTAGTTCCAACACCATAGTACCAAGAAACTGTATGGCCATTACCCTTAAGTGTTACATAAGGAGCAGCCATAACTGTCTGCTGGAAAAGGTCTGTGTTAAGGTTAATTGTTACTCTACCCTCTTCGCCTTCTGGTCTGTCTGTCATACCAAGAATAGCATCTGAAGCCTCGTTAAGAGTTGCATAATCTTCAGGAACGTTAATTTCGCTCTTGAACTCGTGCATAGGAATTACAGAAATTCCTGTGAGGTATGAGTTAGGTGCTGTGAATGTGATTGTAGCGTCACCATCAACTACCTTCTCATATGTATCGATCTTTGATGTAGAAGCTGAATCACATGTGAATGCCTCATCATTAATTGTGAAGCCTGCTGCATAATAAGCCTTAACTACAATCTTAGCCTGACCACTTACAGGAATCTTAATTGTAGCATCCTGCTTTGCAACAGTATGAGTCTTACCTGTCTCAACTGCTACAGAACCTGTAGTGTCCATATTAGGAATTGATGCGTAGTTGTAATCTCTCTTTGATGCTGGATCAGCATACTCTACAAATACATTATCAATATTTTCTACATTAGCCTTAACGCTAGCTCTGTCGTATGTAATACCGCCCTTGTTTGATACAACTGAAGCATTGTACTCACCTGGCTTAAGACTTACTGTATATGTGTCACCAGTAATTGTTGCAGGGAATGCAACTCCACTAGTCATATTTGTAAATGCGAGTGACTCAATATCAGAAGCATCTGTTCCAAGAAGATTACCAGAAAGTGTAACGTCTGGAACATTGTTAAGTGTAATCTCAACTGTATCGCTATCACCAACAGTGAATGACTCCTCACCATTGCAAAGTGGCTTAACACCACCATCATTTGAAGCAAGCTTATATGTGTGGCCAGCTAATAACTTAACTGAGTTAGAGCCCTCTTTAACAGTGATTTCCTTACCACCAAGCTTTGCATCTACAAGTGTAAATTTTGTTCCATCACTTACTGTTGCATCAACATTTGTCACATTGACGTTAACAGTCTTTTCCTTGTCAACAATGTACTGGTATCCAGCATAGAACATGTTATTTGTCTTACCTGTTGTAGACATAACATATGAATGACCTGTCTCAACATGGAATGAATACTCTGAGAGACCAATGTCAGAATTTGTCACACCATTTTTGCTGCCATCAGCAGTGTTGAAATCATGTATTGCAATGTATGAAGTAGAATTGTAGTAAACTGTGAACATTCCATCTGCAGCCGGTGTGAATACTGCAAGACAACCATCGCCCTCACCTGGAAGTGTAGGAATATTGTTTGCATCAGCATGTCTCTTACCAGATGTGTAAGAGTCATAATCCTGACCGTTAATAGTAACCTTCTTGCCAGATTTAACTGTATACTGAGTGATAGTGCCACTTACAGTCTGACCTGCAAGTAAGAGCTTGCTATCGCCGAATGTCTTCTCACCTGTAGCAACTACACCATCAACTGCATTTTCATCCATGATGTATGTGAAGTCAACACCGTTGCCAGGTGCAACCTTCTCTGCTACGAACTCAAAGTTTAATACTTCAAGGTTTGTACCTACGCCCACAAGGTAGTAAAACTTTCCAGCCTTAGCTGTAAATACTACTCTCTGACCTGCGCCAGTTGACTCAGTACATGAAACCTTCTCATAAGCATTTGTTGCGTCAAATGTTGCTGGATTAGATGCATCCATGCTTAATTCGCTGTCGCTCTCAAAGATATAAGAATCTCTTACTCCACCGATAAAGTATGTAACTGCAAGATCTGCATCAACTTCTGAAGTCATACAACCGAATACTCTAGCCTTAGAAGTTCCCTTAGAAGTTCCAACCTTTCCGTTATTAACGCCACCAGACTTTAATGCCTGTGTGTAATCCGCATCACCAACACTAGTTACTCTATCACTAACTGCGAGTTTCTGTGAAGCCTTAAATGTAGCTTTTCCAACACTAGCAATAGTGTCGCCTGCAGCCTTAGCACTTAAGTCAATTTTGACATCTGCTGCTGCAGCCTTTGTTTCGATTGCACTAGTTGGCATCATGCCGGCAATCAAAATGAGACACATCACAATTGACATGACTCTTTTTTTCAGCTTTTTGCTCATAAGCATAAAAAACCTCCTTAAAATTATTCAAATATGTACAAATATTATCATGTTTTTATAAAGCAAACTATAAAGAAATAAAGATTACTACATTTTTTTTTAGGTTTATCGGCTTTTTTTGCAAAAAAATAGAGGAATCTCAAAAGATTCCTCTAAAACTTTCTGTAAAATCTCCCCTATTTTTGCCAAATTCTACCCGCTTGTTATAGGGTACATGCGACTGCTACTGTAATCATGGCCTTTTTTTCAAAGAACTTGAATAAATAATCCTAAAGTTCTTCAAATCTTTTGTACCGACCCCCAAAAGTTAGACCTAAAAATCTAACGATTGGGAGGTCGGTATTTTTATGGCTAAATATAGTTTTGAATTTAAAAAACAATTAGTTTCTGAATATCTTAGTGGAAGAATTGGTG
>Ga0326512_10001008_pt1 | contig 22927 bp, 25 predicted proteins | sample 1_2617_0518_D_FD_203652 | JGI IMG/M metagenome (GOLD analysis project Ga0326512, IMG submission 203652) | Bovine rumen microbial communities from UC Davis, California, United States - 1_2617_0518 | ecosystem: Host-associated > Mammals > Digestive system > Stomach > Rumen | place: USA...
TTAAAGAATCGTCAGGCTAGATTAACAGATTTGAAAGAAAAGAACGGTAAAAGACCAACTCCAAAGGCTCCAAGTTTTAACGATTTAGGTTTTTAATCTAAATCGTTAAATTAAACTTTAAGGAGGTAGGAATATGGCTAATATTGTAGATATTTTAACGATTCAGCCAACCGTTGTAAGTCGTGATTTACAAGGCAAATTCTTATTGGTTTATGGTATGCCTAAAAATTGGGCCTCTATTAAGTAATTAATAGAGATAAGGAAGTAAAAAACTGGAACCCTGAAACGGGAATCAGAACGGAAGAATAAACCTAAAAATTTATTCACGTGCAACGCATAGGATTATTAAACTTTAAAAATAGCAAGGAGGCATTAGTGTAATGACTCAACAAGAATTAGAAAAAAATATTGTTTTAGAATATAATAATGGTAGCACCATGGCAGATATTCAACGAAAATATAATATTGGATATAAAAAAGTTAGAAATACATTAATAAAAAATAATATTACTATTCGTAATATAAAAGGTGCAAAGAATAAACAAAATATGAGAATACTTACTCTAGAAGAAGAAAAATTAGTATGTGATACTTATAGAAATACAAATAGAGTTAAAGATTGTCAATTAATAATACATTCTGGACAAGAAGTAGTAAAAAGATGTTTACAAAAATATGGGTTATATAAAACTCAAAAAGAAGCCGTAGCTCAAAATAATATTAAACGAAGAAAATATGAGGTAAGAGATGATTTTTTTGATATAGAAACTTCCGAAATGGCTTATATTCTTGGTTTTATTGCCGCGGATGGCACTGTTAGAAAAGACAGTAATGAAATAAAGATTGGACTAAGTGCAAAAGATGCGGAACTTTTAGAAAAATTTAAGGCTTATATAGGTGGTCGAGATTTAAAATACTATACTACTCAAGATGGTTTTGATGTTGTAAGTTGGTGTTTTTGTTCTCAACATATAAAAGAAAAATTATCGGAATATAATATCATTCCTCAAAAAACTTTTACCTTTAAATTTCCTCAAAAATTACAAAAGAAATATTGGATAGATTTTATACGAGGGTATTTTGACGGAGATGGTTCTATTTCAACGGCTGGACCTCACGCAATCAGGTGGCAAGTATGTTCTGCAACAAAAGATGTTTTAGAAAATATAGTTAATTTTTTTTATGAAGAATATAATATTCCTAAAACAACAATTCAAAATACTATAAAAGGAAGAAATAACCCTCTTTATAATATTCAATATACCACTACTTCTACAAGAGAAATTTATAAATATTTATATTATGATAATTGTTTATGTTTAAAGAGAAAAAAAGAAAAATATGAAGCTATTATTTAAAGATATAAGGTCCCACGAGACTTCCTATCCTTTAGGTAAGGATAAAAAGATATGCTGAACTTATACGAATAACAAGTATAAGAAATAAAAGATAAAAAGCTTTTATGATAACATAATTGAAAGTCGGAAAGACTTCCTTTGCGGCAAAAATGCCACAAAATTTAATGTGCGCTTTTGAGGTAGGTACTAATGCCCTATCAGGAGTTAAGGCAGTTAATATTGATAAATGGACTACATTTAAAAGTATTATTCGTCAATTACGTAACCCAGCCGCAAAAGAAATGTATAAAACAGTCACTATTGATACTGTAGGTATAGCGTACTCTCTTTGTGAAGAATATATCTGTACACAGCAAGGTGTTAATTCAATAGGAGAAATTCCTTACGGTGGCGGTTATGGAATGGTAGAAAGAGAATTTTCTAACTGTTTACGCCAAATTACCCAAGAAGGTTATGGTATGATTATTATAGCCCATTCTGCGGAAAGGGTGGAAAAAAATGCCCAAGGTAATGAAGTGACAATAGTTGCGCCAGATATTCCGAAACGAGGCTATAAAGTTATTAATCAGCTAGTTGATATTATCGGTTATATCGGTATTAAAACAAATGATAAGGGAGAAGTAGAAAGATGTTTGGTAACTAGACAAACCCCGACAATAATGGCAGGTAGTCGTTTCAAATATCTTCCAAAAGTTATTCCTTTCGGTTATAAAGAACTAACTGAGGCTATAACAGAGGCTGTTGAGCGCGCAGCGGCAGAAGATGGTGAAGTTGTTGTTACTCATTCTACGACAGAACCAGTAGGAGAGTCTAAGTCTTTCCAAGAGATGAAAGAAGATGCAAGAAAGCTTTGGGAAGAGCTAATGGTAAATCCAGAGAATCTTACTAAAATGTCTAAAATTATTCAGAGTATTTTTGGCAGACCAGTAAAATTATCTGAGGTACCAGAATCACAGAAAGATTTATTTGAATTGGTTTTAACTGAATTAGAGCAATTAAAATAATAAAATATAATGTATGGGAAAGAGGTAGGGTACTACCTCTTTTTAATTTGACTTTTTCTTGAAAAAGTAGTATAATAATAATAGAAAAGGTGAAGTTATATGGAATCAACAAAAGTACCAAAGAGATTATTGAGAAAATGTCCCGGTTGCGGAGAAGATGTGAATATAAATGAAGCTATTCATATGCGCAATCGGTACTGGCACGTAGAATGTTATCAAAATAGAGAAAAGAAAGATAATAAAGCGCAGGAAGAATTATTAAAGAAAAAAGCAATACATAGTTATCTTGAACAAATAGGTATAGAAACTACAGCGGCTGTTGTAACTAGAAAAAGAAATGAACTTATAAGAGATTATGAATATAGTGATACTGGTATATTAATGGCATTAAAATATTGGTATGGTGTGAAGAAAAATCCAGTAGAAAAAGCTGTTGGTTCTGGTTTAGGAATAGTCCCCTATATCTATGATGAGGCGCAAGCGTACTATAAAAACTTGATAGAGTTAAAAATTAAGTTAAGAAAAAATTACGAACAAAATCAAGACATAAATGCAAAAACAATAAAAATAAAGAAAGATAAAAAACCAAAAGATAAAGGATTAATTGATATTAATGCCTTGAAGGAGTGTGAATAATGGTTGATAAGAATACAGTCTTTCAAGTATTAAGTAGTCTAATGGTTCGTCCTCAATATCTTTCTGAAACTGAAAAATATCATTTAGCCCCTAACGATTTTTTTAGTCCTTTTGAACGATATGTATATGCCGCAATTTTTAATCTATATCGTAATGGCGCAAAGACCATTTCTATTATTGATATAGATAATTATTTAAGTATATATCCAGAAGCCAAAGCAACCTTTGATAAACATAATGGAGTAGAAGTTCTACAAGACGCTCTAGAATTAGTCCAAGTAAATAATTTTGATTTTTATTATAAAAGATTAAAAAAGTTTAACGCTTTAGCAGATTTACAGAAACTTGGATATGACACGTCTAATATATACTGCGATGATTTAACTAATATAAAAGCACAAGAAATTAATAGTAGATTTGAAGAAATGACTTGTGAGGACATCTTTAACTACTTTAAACATCAAATTGTAAAAGTTGAATCTATTTATAATTCTGAAAAAATTGATAATGCTTCTTATGCAGACGATGGCATAGATGAATTAATAGCTTCTTTTGGTGTAAAACCAGAAGTAGGTGCTAGGCTACAAGGATCTATATTTAATACAGTTTGCCGCGGAGCGAGAAAAGGAAAATATTATATTAGAACAGCTAGCTCTGGTGTAGGTAAAACGAGAGCCGCTGTTGGTGATGCCTGTATGTTATCTTTTCCAGTTAGATATAATAATGACTTTAAAAAATGGGAATGGACTGGTTCTGATGAAACAACTTTATTTATTGCCACTGAGCAGAAAAAAGATGAAATTCAAACCTTAATATTAGCTTATCTAACTGGGATTAATGAAGAATTAATTTTATATGGTTTATTTACGGAAGAAGAAAAAGCAATTATAAATCAAGCAAGATTAATTATGCACTACTATAGAAAGAATTTTATAATTGAAGAGATGCCAAATCCAGATATAGCACAAGTCAAAGCGATTGTTCGTAGAAAATGGATAGAAGATAATATTGATAATGTATTTTATGATTATATTTTTTCTAGTCCGAATTTATTAGCCGAGTTTAGAGATTTAAAAGTCAGGGAGGATGTGGCACTTGGCATGATGTCCGCAGCATTAAAGGAATTAGCAGTAGAAATGAATTTATTTATAATGACTTCTACACAAACTAATGCTAAGGTAGAAGAAGAAAAGGGAATAAAAAATGAAGCTGTTATAAGAGGTGCAAGAAGTATAATTGATAAAGGCGACTTTGCCTGTATTTGTTGTAGAGTTACGCCAGAAGAAGAAAAGTTGTTAGTAGATATTTGTGATGAATATATTCCAAACCAAGTTATGGATGTATACAAAAATAGACGGGGACGTTTTACCAATGTAAGAATTTGGAGTTATGTAGATTTGGGCACTTGCCGCAAGAAAGATTTATTTATTACTGATGCTAATTATAATGTAATTAATAATTATCAAACTATTAATTTTGAATTTAGTAATGATAGTGATATAGATAGAATCATAGAATTATTGAATGGTGGGGAAGCAGAAACTTTATTTGAAGAAATAGAGGAAAAAGAAGAAGTTATTATTGAAGAAATAAAAGAACCAGAAAAAGTATCAAATAATAATGAAGGATTGTTTGGTGGGTTATTATGATAAACTATCAAGAAATAACAGACAATCTTCAAATCGAAAAAGTAGAGCAATTATTGTGGAAACTTGGGGTTGAAGATGTAGTAAATAAAGGTGACCATTTAATTACAAATACAATTTGTCATAATGTTGATGGTGGCAGTCAGAAACTTTACTATTATGATAATAGTCATCTATTTTATTGTTATACTCACTGTGAAGCTATGAGTATTTTTACTTTTTTAACCAATTATTATGAAACTAGGGATATTGAATATGATTGGTATGAAGATATATACAAGGTAATTATTAGTTGTACTAATGCTCAAGATTTATCTTTTAGTAATAAAGATAAGGGATATGAGAAGAAAAGTTCCCGCTATAAGCAAGAACAAATTGAAGAGCTACCTAGTTATAATCAAAATATTTTAAATACTTTTATTAAATATTATCCAGTAGAATGGTTAAATGATGGTATAACTAAAGAAAGTATGGATAAATATAATATCTTGTATTCAATCCCACAAAATAAAATTATAATCCCCCATTATGATATTAATGGAAGGTTAATTGGAATCCGTGGTCGCGCGCTAAATGAAGAAGAAGTTAAGGAATACGGAAAATATGCTCCGATAAAAATAGAAAATAATTGGTATTCTCATAAATTATCTTTAAACCTATACGGACTAAATCAAAACTTAGATAATATTAAAAAGTATGGTATAGTATATTTATGTGAGAGTGAAAAAGCTGTTTTACAATGTGAATCTTTTAAAAGACCTAATTGTGCAGTAGCGGTTTGCGGCAGTAATTTCAACAAATACCAATTAAAGCTACTTTTAAAACAATGTATGCCAAAAGAAATTATTATATGCTTTGATAAGGAAGAAAAGCGCGGCGAAGATAAATATTTTAATAAATTATTGAATATTTGTAAAAAATACAATACATATTGTAATTTTTCTTTTGTATATGACCAAGAAAATTTATTGGAAATGAAAGACTCTCCTACTGATAAAGGAGAGGTTACTTTTGATAGACTACTAAAAAAAAGAATAAAGGTGAATTAAAATGCAAATAAAACTAGTAAATCCTAATTTTACAGACAATTATCTCAAAAATCTTTTATACTATAGGGGAGTAGAAGATTTTGATGAATATTTAAATCCAAATAAGGATAAGCTATTAGAACCAGAACTATTAGATAATATTGAGGTGGCAAAAGATTTATACTTCTCTGCCCTAGAAAGTGGAAAGCCTATTGCTTTAGTAGTAGATAGTGATTGCGATGGTTATACTTCTAGCGCAATATTTGCTATTTATACTCATAAGATTGCCCCTAACACAGAAATAGATTTTTTTCTACACACGAAAAAACAACATGGGCTACAAGATATGTGGGAAGATATACTCGCCGCAGATAAAGACTATGGTTTAATTGTATGTCCAGATTCTAGTAGTAATGATATAAGTTATCACTCGGTATTAGGTAACGAGAAAGATTATTTTACTTTAGTATTAGACCACCACTTATTAGATGAAGAAATTAGTCCTTACGCCGTAATTGTTAATAACCAAATTTCTTCAAAATATACTAATAAAGAATTAACCGGCGCTGGAGTTACTTGGCAGTTTTGTCGATATATAGATAAAATTAGAGGAACTAATTATGCCGATGATTTAATTGATTTAGCGGCGCTTGGTGTTTGCGGAGATATGGGTAGTGTCTTATCTATGGAAAACCGTTATTTAATGAAAAATGGTTTTGAAAACGTTAAGAATAAATTTTTCCTTGCTTTACTTGATAAACAAAATTATTCTATGGGTGGAAAAATTAATCCTACTACCGTCGCTTTTTATATTGTACCTTTAATTAATGCTATGATTAGAGTGGGTACACAAGAAGAAAAAGAAAGAATGTTTTTAGCTTTTATTGATGGAGATAAATTAGTTCCTTGCAATAAACGTGGTGCCAAAGGTACGATGGAAAAAGTTGCGATTGAAAGCACTAGGGAATGTACAAATGCTAAATCAAGACAGAATAAAATTCTTGATGCTAACTTAACAAAAATAGAAATGCGTATTCATAAGCAGGGATTATTAGAGAATAAGATTTTAATTGTACCCTTAGAAGCCGACGATGATTTTCCATCTGAAATTAATGGTTTATTAGCGATGAAACTTTCGGCAAAATATAAGAAGCCAACTATCATTGTAAGGGAAAATGAAGCTGGATATATGAGAGGTAGTATTCGTGGCGTTGCTAACTCCCCGTTAGAAGATTTTAAAGGGTTCTTGGAGAACTCTAGTTTATGCGAGTATGTCTCTGGACACGCCCAAGCTGCTGGCATTTCCTTCCCAGAGGCAAAAATAGGTAATCTTTTAAACTACGCTAATACAGAATTAAAAGAAGTTAATTTTAATGATGATTGTTATGAAGTTAATTTTAGTCGTATGGCGGCTGATGAAGATTTAAAGGATTTGATTATGGATTTAGGACAATATCCAGAAGTTTGGGGTAAAGATAACCCAGAGGATAAAATTTTAATAACTGATTTAAATATAACACCAGCAGATATTCAAGTTATTGGAGCAAGACAAGATACTTTAAAGATAGAGAAATTTGGAGTTGTATATATAAAGTTTTTTGCAAAAGACTTAATTAAAGAGTTACAAGAAGCCGGTGATGATATTAAATTAAATATTGTTGGACATTCGAATATAAATGAATGGGGTGGTCGCTTAACACCACAATTATTTATAGATGCCTGTGAGGTATTGGATGGAACTTATGGATTTTAGTTATTTTTTAGATAATCGCGTTCATAGTGATGAAGAAATCATGGAAATGGCTAGACAAGTTTATAAAGAATGGAAGAAGCAAGAACAGATAGCTGATGTGGAGGAAATTTATTATGGATATGAACGAGAGTGAAAGAGATAATAACCATTTTGAAGAAAGTATGCTAGAAACTTTTAAATCTTTAGAAGGTATGCCATTAAAAGACAAAGATGGAAAAGAATATGTTATAAAAAAAATAAATGGTATAAGTATGGGTTGTGAATTTATATTGGAGGAAAACTAAATGGTTTATATGGGTGCAAAAAGTAAATATGCAAAACATATAGTTCCTATTTTGCAAAAGTGTATTGACGAAAATAATATAACCACATATATAGAACCTTTCTGTGGTGGTTGTAACATTATTGATAAGATTAAATGCGAAAATAAATTTGCCTATGATAGAAGTGACACTTTAATTGCCCTTTTATCGCTTGCCGCTGAGGATTTTGATAAAGTAATGAAAGATGGTAATAGAGAATTATGGGATAAAGGTAAAGCCTATGTAAAAGATGGTAAAATGCCAGAAGATATGACATTGGCAGAAATAGGTGCTATGGAATTTTTTGCTAGCTACTGTAATGGCGGTTTCCCGCGGGGCTATGCTAAAAATACAGATACAAGAAATTACTACAAAGAGGCTTACAGAAATTTAGAAAAACAAGCCCCTAATTTAAAGGGGATTAACTTTGGTTGTCAAAATTATTGGGAATTAAAAGATGTAAAAGGCGCAGTTATATACCTTGACCCACCATATCAAGGAACTAAATTTTACGGCTATGCTAATCAGCCAAGAATGGACTATAATCACTTTTGGAATTGGGTGCGTGAGTTGAGTAAGAATAATTTTGTATTTATTTCTGAACAAGCTGCACCGCATGATTTTGAAGCTATATGGACATAAGAAGTAAAGAGAACAACAAACAAAGAAAACAACTTTAAAGCTGTTGAACATTTATATGTAATGAAGGAAACTTGACTTTAAGCTATATTTATGTTATAATATATATAGAATAATGAAGGTAGGTGATGTCGTATTCCAGAAGAAGAAATTTTATATCCAGGTAGTGTCCATAATCATACTGACTACTCAAATTTTAGACTAAGGGATTCGACGAATACAGTTAAAACATTGATTGACCAAGCTATTAAACTTGGTCATGAAGTTGTTGCTATAACAGAACACGAAACAATAGCATCAGCTATAGACGCAGAAAATTATTATAATAAAATAAAAAAAGATAATCCTAATTTTAAAGTAATTTTAGGTAACGAAATCTATCTATGTCGTAATGGATTAAATCCACGTAATTATGACACATCACAAGATAAATGGTATCACTTTATTTTATTAGCTAAAGATGAAATTGGTCACAAGCAAATTAGAGAGTTGTCAACTCGTGCTTGGATGCGTGCAGAGGTTTACCGTAAAATGATGAGGGTACCAACATATTATCAAGATTTATACGATATTATTGGTAAAAACCCAGGACACGTAATCGCAAGCACTGCCTGCCTAGGCGGCGCCCTTCCTACTCAAATTTTACGAAATAGAGAGAGGGGAGATAACTCTCTCTGGGATAAAATTAAGTTATGGTGCACTACTTTAAATGACCTATTTGAAGGGGATTTTTATCTTGAAATGCAGCCATCTAATAACGAAGAACAAATTTATGTTAATAATAAAATAATTGAATTATCAGAAGAACTTAATATTCCTTTTATTATAACCAACGATGCTCACTATTTAAATAAAGCCCAAAGACCTATTCATAAGGCTTTTCTTAACGCCAAAGATGGTGATAGAGAAGTTGATGATTTTTATGCCACTACATATTTAATGGACGATATTGAATTAAAAAGTTTTATGGAAAAGCATATTGGTCTTGAAAATATGGAAAAGGCTTATAAGTCAATAAGAGAAATTAAAAATAAATGTCAAGATTATTCTCTAAAGAAACCCTTAAAGATACCAAGATTAAGTTGGAAACAATATCGAGAAACTACGCAAATGGAAGAATGGCTAAAGCGTATTCCAATGTTAAAGACTTTCTTAAATTCTGAATATAGTGAAGATGTACATTTAGCTAAAGTAGTTATAGATATATTAGAGCATAATCCAATGAATGACGAAACATTAAATACACAAGCAACTTATGATGAATTAAATGCTTGCTTTGATGACATCTGGGTTAGTTCAGAAGCCAACAATGCACGCTGGAGCGCTTATCTATTAAATCTTCAAAACATTATTGATTTATGTTGGGAAGCTGGTTCATTAGTTGGTCCTGGACGTGGTTCTGGTGTAGGTTTCTTATTGCTTTATATTCTTGGAATAACGCAGATTAATCCTCTAAGAGAAAAGGCAAAAACATTTAGATTTCGTTTCTTAAACCCAAAACGTGTTAGCCCCTTAGACGTGGATATTGATATAGAGTCAACTAAAAGAGAGGTTGTTCTTAATTCTTTTAGAAAACAATATGGTGATGATAGAGTCGCCGGTGTTATGACATTTAAAACAGAGGGTTCTAAATCGGCTATTCTAACCGCCGCAAGAGGATTGGGTATAGATAATGATATTGCCCAATATTTAGCTTCAATGATTGAAGCCGAAAGAGGACAGTTAAGAACTTTAAATCAGACTTTCTATGGTGATGCTGAAAATGGTATTAAACCAAATAAGCAATTTCGTTATGAAATGGAAACTAACTACCCAGAATTATGGGAAGTAGCAAGAAACATTGAAGGACTTTGCTGCGGCGTTGGTGTTCATGCTGGTGGCGTAGTTTTTGTTGACGAACCTTTTACAGAATCAAATGCTTTAATGCGTTCACCAAAAGGAGAAATTATAACCCAATTTGACCTTCATCAATCAGAAAGCGTTGGTAATATTAAATATGATGTATTGTCAATTAAAGGTCTAGACAATATTCATAACTGTTTAACGTTATTAAGTAATTACGGTTATATTCCACAAGACACATTAAAAAATATGTATGAGAATACAGTTGGTATTTATAATCTTGAAAGAGAAGATATTAATATGTGGAAAATGTTGTGGAATCATGAAGTCTTTAGCTTATTCCAGATGGAAAAGCAAAGTGGTATTAATGGTATTGAAGTATTAAAACCTACTTCGGTAGAAGACTTGGCTATTCTTAATTCAACAATTCGATTAATGGCACAAGAAAAAGGCGGTGAAATGCCAACCGATAAATTAGCAAGATTTAAGTCTGACCCATCCGAGTGGGATGATGAATTGCGTCACAATGGTTTAGGGCAAGAAGCAAGGGAATTGTTAGAACCAATTTTAGGACTTTCATATGGTTTATGTATTGCTCAAGAACAATTTATGCAATTAGTCCAATTACCAGAACTTGGCGGTTTTCCTTTGGAATTTGCTGATAGATTAAGAAAGTCCATTGCTAAATTTTTGGCGTTTTAAAAAGAAATTTTTAAAAGTATCAGGGAACGAAATCGGTAGAACCTACGTAATGTATTTTACTTTAAAATAGACAAATAAATTACGGAAGGTGATAGCATGAGAAAATATGTAAGTAAAGAAGAAGAAGAAATATGGGCAAGAAGATATTTACAAGGAGAAACTTGCAGAAATATTAGTAAAGATTATCCTCAATATCACGAAAGCACTATTTCAAGGCATATAAAAAAATTAGGTTTAAGTCGTGGAAAAGGACACCTAAAAGAAAAAGATGATAAAAAACAAATAATTTTAGAAGAGTATATTAAAGACAAATATGCTACTTGTACTTCTCTAGGTAAAAAATATAATATTAGTGACAGAACTATTAGTACTTGGTTAAAACAAAATAATATACCTTTAAAACAAAGTAGTGGGGTTATTTCACATTGTAAGGAAGATTACTTCTCAAAAATAGATAATCCTAATAAAGCATATTTATTAGGTTTTATAACAGCCGATGGGGCAGTTACTGGAAAGAAAGAATATGAACCTACAACTTGTTCAATTGAGGTAAAAGATGGTGATTGCGATGTAGTTAAATTCGCTCAGCAAGAAATTAATCCAGAAGCAGCAATCACACCTTGTTACTATGATAAAAAGCATAATGTTAGAATTTCTTTTAACAGTAAAAAACTATGTACCGACCTTGCAGAATACGGTATTGTACGAAATAAATCAAAAATAATAGAAAGCGTTCCAGTGCATTTGATTCCAAAAGAACTACTTTGTTATTATTTTCGTGGATTAATAGATGGCGATGGCTGTATCCATAAAAATGGAAGTATTTCTATATATTCAGGAAGTAAAAGATTTATAGAATCTGTACAAGAAATATTAATTCAAGAAACTGGCGTTAAAAAATTAGGAATTTATGAAGGTACTACTTATTTTATTACTTGGACAAGTAAACAAGATAAAATAAAATTATTTAATTATCTTTACAACAATCTCAATGCGACTTTTTATTATAAAAGAAAATATAATAGAATATATAATTCATTATATGGTAATACCGAGGTAACTAATTAAATTACGAAAGGTTAATTAGTACCGTAGAGCATAGGAGATGAATAAATATAATTCTCCCACGAGCGCTCCCCTCCTGACCATTAAGTTGAAGGAGAAAATATATGCCGAGCTTATAAGAAATTATAAGAAGTAAAGGATAAAAAGCCTTTACGATAACAAACTGAAGAAAAATCCAGCCGAATACGAGGAAGTTACTAAAGAATTTTATCAAGTAACTGCCGCAAAGGGTTGTGATGATAAATTGTGTAGATATGTATGGGATAAATTGATAGCTATGAGCCGCGGGTATGGCTTTAACCTGAGTCACACTCTCGCCTACTCGTTAGTGGGTTTACAAGAACTAAATTTAGCTTATTTATATCCAGTTTTATTTTGGAACTGCGCTTGCTTAATCGTAGATAGCGGCAGTGCTGGAATTGGAGAAGAAGAAGAGGAAGAAGAAGAGTATGAGTATGAAGAAGAAGAGTATGATGATGATGATATATTTTATGAAGAAGTAGAAGAACAAGATGAAGTAGAAGAAGTTGCTAAAAAGACAACTAAGAAAAAAGCCATTAAACATGATTACGGTAGAATAGCCACTGCAATAGGTAAAATGCGCGCTGATGGTGTTGGTATTCAACCACCAGATATCAATAACTCTTATTATACTTTTTCACCAAATATTGATGATAATATGATTTTATTTGGTTTAAGTGGCATTACAAAGGTTGGGCAAGAATTAGTTCAAGCTATCATGGCTAATAGACCTTATACTTCCATCGAAGATTTTTTAAGTAAGGTTAAAGTAAATAAAACTCAAATGATTAGCTTAATTAAAAGTGGAGCATTTGATAATTTATATGGCGGCGACCGCAGATTAGCTATGGATACTTACATAGATATTATTGCAGATAAGAAAAAAAGAATTACCCTACAAAATATGCAAAAATTAATCCAATATGGTTTAATTCCACAAGAATATGAACTACAAATTAGGTTCTTTAATTTCAATAAGTATTTGAGAAAACTAAAATGTGGAACTTATTTTAATCTTGATAATATAGCTTATCAATTCTATGAAAAATATTGTGATATAGATGATTTAGTTCCAAATGTAGAGGCGGAAAGTGGTTTTCATATTGATGCAACTACTTGGAAGAAAAAATATTATGATAAGCAAATGGATATAATTAGACCTTGGGTTAAAAGTAATAGTGAAACATTATTAAGAAAAGTTAATGATAGGTTAAGGAAAGAAGTCTGCGACAAGTATGCCACGGGCGAAATAAATAAGTGGGAAATGGACGCAGTATCTTGTTATTTCCATAAACACGAACTAGAAGATGTTGATGCTGCTTTTTATGGCTGTGACTATTTTGAAGATTTACCAGAAGACCCAGACATTGATTATACTTTTGTAAAAAAAGGAAAAACAATTCCTATTTTTAAAATCAATAGAATTATGGGAACTGTTTTAGATAGAGATAAACTCAAAAAGACAGTTACCTTATTAACTACTGATGGAGTAGTAACGGTTAAAATTTATGGGCAAATATTTTCAAATTATGATAAACAAATTTCCGAAAAAGGCGCGGACGGAAAGAAACATATTGTAGAAAAAAGCTGGTTTACACGTGGTAATAAAATTATAGTTACTGGTATGCGACGAGGTACTAATGAATTTGTTGCAAAAAAATATAAGAAAACTCCTTATTCACTCGTAGAATTAATAACTTCGGTAGATGGAAGTTATTTAGAAACTCGTGGAGAAAGGGAAGACGTGGAGTAATTAGATGTCAATAGGATTATATGATGCCGATGTAGCAAATTATACCCACGTCGCGCCGAACCTTGAATTAATGAAAATGGCAACTTATTATAAACGCCACAATGAAATTACTGTTTTAGATTTAGATTTTAAACCAGAATTATACTCAAAATATAAATATAGAAAAGACTACGATGATAGCATCTATGAAGAAGGATTGACCTCTCATAAAAATATAGAAATGGGAGGTTATGCCTTCTCTAATGGCATTTATAGACCAATGCCATTAGAAATTGAACAAGTCGTGCCAGACACGCATATCTACGATAAAGTTTTACCACGTTTTGGGACTACAAAAACCTTAACAAATGTATATAAAAGTGTACTCGGCGCGAACCATTTAAGATTGTCCTTAGATGGAAAAACAATTTGGTCAGATTATGAAAAACAAATATCTCCGACACAAAGAAACTACAATTTCTTCTTTCATGATTTTGACCTAAATCAAATTAAAGACTCTCACCTCCTAATTAAAGATTTGGTTAAAGACCAGCCATTAATTGGCAGAGGCATTGTATCTACTAAATTTCCAATTCAAGTTTATAATGAAGATGATATGGAAAAATGGTTAAATATAAAAGGTTCATTATTTTTTTATAACTTTACATATTATGGACTTATGTCCGACGAATTCTTTAGACATTATCTAGAAGTTAATTTAAAAACCTCAATAATGAGTGAAATACAATATATTGTTACTTGGGGTTTTAAAGACCAACAAGATTTTGTGGATAATGGTATAGAAAAATTATACAAACAGCTTATACTCGCGTGTAGTAATCAAAAGAAGATTTTACTTAGTTATCAGGACGGCTTTTTTACAGATAAAAGATGGGAGAAAGTTTTTGAACTATTAACTTGTTTCAATAATGCCATGGCGCATATGCGTAGAGATGTATTTAGAAAATATGGTAGACGAAACTCTTTATATACTTTTGTTTATAAGTTAAAAGAAAAAAGAGTATTTAAGACAGATATTATAACAAAGCCAGAAGCAAGAGAACTATTTTATTTTGTTCATGACCAGAACCCCAATCTTTTCAAAATGTTTTACGAAGATTGTCTAACAGAAAAAATTATGGAGGAATAAAATGTCACCTAATAAAGTGCGCCAAAAGATTGACGCCAATAATAAGAAAATTGAAGAATTGTTCTCGGCTGGACAATTTACTTTAAATAATGAGGTGCAAGATTTATTAAATGCTAATCAAAAACTACAAAATCAATGTAAGCATAAATATGTAAATGGCATTTGTAAATATTGCGATAAGGAGGAATAAAATTGGTTAATGTTATAAAAAGAAATGGAACCGAAGTTACCTATGATGAGTCTAAAATTTATAATGCTATTAATCAAGCGGTCGCAGCGACTAAGAAAAATGAATTGACTGATAACCAAGTCGATGAAATTGTTGAAAGTATAAACCAAGAAGTTGCTCAATTAGATACTGCTATTTCAGTAGAAGATATCCAAGATAAAGTTGAGAAGAAATTAATTGAGTATAATTGCTATGATGTAGCAAAAGAATATATTATTTATCGTTATCAGCGCGCCATTGATAGAAAAGGTAATACTTCTGATGAAAGAATTTTATCTTTGGTAGAGTATGAAAATGAAGAAGTTAAACAAGAAAATTCTAATAAAAATCCATTAATTGTGTCAACTCAACGAGATTACGTTGCTGGAGAAGTTAGTAAAGATATTTCTAAGCGACTTTTACTTCCAAAATATATTATGGATGAGATGGACAAGGGCGCAATTCATTTTCACGATTTAGATTATTTCTTACAGCATATACATAATTGTTGTTTAGTTAATTTAGAAGATATGTTACAAAATGGTACGGTAATAAGTGGTACATTAATTGAGAAACCACATAGCTTTTCAACTGCTTGTAATATTGCGACTCAAATTATCGCGCAAGTGGCTAGTCAACAATACGGCGGTCAAACCATTACTTTATCACATTTAGCACCTTTTGTAGATATTAGTAGACAAGCAATTAGAAAAGAAGTGGAAAAAGAATTTGAATACTTTTCTGACAATACAGAAGAATATAAAAAGATAGTAGAAAAAATTACGGAAGAACGATTGTTAAAAGAAATTAATCGCGGCGTACAGGTACTTCAATATCAGATTGTTACACTTCAAACTACAAATGGTTAATTATTGGCCACGCTACATAGGGATATGTAGAGGAGTAGGTGGTGAACCTATAAATATAGGGTGTAAGTATTTTACTTGCTAACGGTGAAAGCCTATGTTAATTTATAAAATTACGAATTTAATAAATAATAAACAATATATCGGACAAACCACTCTCAGCCTTCAAGATAGGATATATAACTATAAGAAAGAAGTAAAATGGAAACCAGATTCTCGTCCTATTATTAAAGCAATGAATAAATATGGATTTGATAATTTTAAATTTGAAATTATTAAAGATAACATAAAAACAAAAGCTGAATTGGATTACTGGGAAAAATTTTATATTTCAAAATATAAAACTTTGTGTTCTTATAATGGTTATAACATAGAACTTGGCGGCAATGGGCCTGGCAAGCATTCAGAGGAAACAAAGAGAAAAATCGCTGAGGCTCAAAAAGGTAAAAAGAATCATCAATTTGGAAAAGTAGGAAAGTTAAATGTGACTTCTAAACCAATTATTGAACTTACTACTGGAAAACAGTATGAGTCAGCTAATTTAGCAGCCAAAGAGTTAAATTTAAATTTTTCTCATGTTTGCGCCGTAGCTAGAGGGACAAGAGGAAGTACCGGTGGTTATGTATTTAGATATTTGGGAGAACATAATACCATTATACAACCGCCAAAAACAGTAAAAATTCGTAATAAAGATACAAAAAATAAAGTATTAGAGCAATATAAATATTTAATATAGGTCAATACCGTGCCAAGCTATTATTTATAATAATAGAAGGTGTAACGACTATCCCGTGAGGGAGTAGGATTAAAGTGAAAATCTTTAATTCGAAGCGCCACCCAACTAGAACAGTTGAAGAGATAGTCTAATTCTAATAGTAATATTAGACGGGGATTGCAAACCCCATTTGTAACAGTCTTTATGTACTTAAATGAAGTTAAGGAATTGCGTACAAAGCGCGACCTAGCGCTCATTATTGAAGAAGTCTTAAAACAACGTTATCAAGGTATTAAAAACTCAAAAGGTGTTTGGATTACACCAGCTTTTCCAAAATTAATTTATGTTCTTCAAGAGGATAATATTACTCCTGGCAGTGAATATTGGTACTTAACAGAATTAGCGGCCAAGTGTTCTGCAAAGAGATTAGTTCCAGATTATATTTCTGAAAAGAAAATGATGGAATTAAAAGACGGATATTGTTTTCCTAGTATGGGTTGCCGAAGTTTCTTGTCAAATTGGTATGACCCTAGTACAGGGATGGTCAAACACTACGGAAGGTTCAATAAAGGCGTCGTAACCGTAAATTTGCCTTATATAGCTTTAGAGGCAAAAACTACTGGTCAAGATTTTTGGGAATATTTTGAAAAAGAATTAGAGGTATGTTATGACGCTCTTATATGTAGATATAAAAGATTAAAGGGAACTGTGAGTGATGTTGCACCAATTATGTGGCAACATGGAGCATTAGCTAGACTTAAACCAGGCGAAACCATTGATAAATTGCTAATGGATGGATATAGTACAATTTCTTTGGGCTATGCTGGACTGTGGGAATGTGTGTATGCTTTAAGTGGTTATAAATTAACTGATTTAGATGGAAAAACACTTGGTTTAAAAATAATGCAATTTATGAATGATAAGTGTGCTGAGTGGAATAAAAGAATTAATTTAGGCTTTAGTTTATATGGAACCCCAATTGAGTCTACTACCTATTCTTTTGCTAGGAAACTTCAAAAAAGATTTGGTATTATTGAAGGAGTAACAGATAAGAATTATATTACAAACAGTTATCACGTTAAAGTCACTGAACCAATAGATGCTTTTGAAAAACTATTAATTGAAAGTGAATTTCAAAGTTTATCGCTTGGCGGCGCTATTAGTTATGTTGAAGTGCCAGATTTACAAAATAATCTTGAAGTTGTAATTCAAATTATGCAATATATATATGACCACATTATGTATGCTGAGATTAACAGTAAGAGTGATTATTGCCAAGTATGTGGTTATGACGGTGAAATTGTTATAAAGAAAAATAATGAAAATAAACTATATTGGGAGTGCCCAAATTGTGGCAATAAAGACCAAAATAAAATGAATGTAGCTAGACGTACGTGCGGATACGTCGGGTCTAATTTTTGGAATCAAGGTAGAACGCAGGAAATAGCTGAAAGAGTTTTACATATAGATAACTAGGAGAATAATATGGAATATGGAAGATATGCAAAGATAATGAAAAATGACGCCGTTGATGGTAATGGGCTTTGTGTATCTTTGTGGGTGCAGGGTTGTCCTTTTCAATGTAAGGGTTGTCATAATGAAGAGTTATGGAACTTTGATGGCGGGCAACCCTTCACAGAAGATACGGTCGAGGAAATTCTACAAGCAATAAATTCTCATAATGTGCGTAGAAATTTTTCTGTCCTTGGTGGAGAGCCATTAACCCCTACCAATGAAGTTATGGTTGAAAAAGCAGTAAAGGCAGTTAGGGAAAGATACCCTAATATTGAAATTATTATTTGGACTGGTTTTACATATGCTCAATTACAAAAAAGAATTAATAACGATATGGTATTAAAGAGTATATTAAATAATTGTAATTATTTAATAGATGGGCAGTTTGAATTAGATAAAAGAGATATTACTTTAAAATGGCGCGGCAGCCCTAATCAAAATATATGGAAGAAAGAGAATGGTAAATGGAGGTGTTTAACTAATGGATAAAAATATAGATAATGTACAACTTGGTCATTTAAAAAGAATGGTTGATATGTTAGATAAACATTTTAAAGGCGATGATACCACAGAAATTAGTTTTGAATTTTTAATTAGTAGTTGTTTTCCAACTTGTTTTAAAAATATAGAAGATAAATTAAAAGAACAATATACTTTAGGTTTTATCGCTGGTAAAGCAGAAGGAGAAAAAGATGCTTAAAATTGAAAAAGTAGTTACTCCATCTTGGGAGCAATGGGAGATTGTTATTGAAGGAATGCGTAATCCTAAAAATAGTTGGGATAGAATTGATTCAAAGTTTGATGTTAGAAGCAGTGATACCGAGATTTGGCTTGGCGGAAATGACAAGAAGTTAATGAAGACTTTGGTAGCCGGTGGCCCAGTTCATGCGAAATTTCGTCGAATGCTTCCTGTATTTATAACCTTGAGTGCCCCGTTATATTGGTGGAAAGAAGCAGACACATACCGAGTTGGTACTGTACGAAACAGCTGTTCAACTATGCACAAAATCCAAGCTAAAGAATTTACTCTCGATGATTTTAGCACTGAAAATTTAAATGACTACGCTTTACAAAATTTAAAGCAGACTATTGAGGTATTAAATTATAATAGAGAGAGATTTTTAAAAACTAAGGATAAAGAATATTGGTGGCAATTAATTCAACTATTACCATCCAGCTATAATCAAAAAGCCACAATTATGGTAAATTATGAAGTTTTATATAATATGTATATGTGGCGAAAAAATCATAAACTAGATGAATGGCATACTTTTTGTGATATGATTGAAACATTGCCTTATGCTAATATTTTAATTACATTACAACCAGAAATAGGAGAGTAATAATATGGCAGAATTAGAAAAGACAATTAATAATGAAGATACTTCTGTCGCAGAAGTAAAAAAAGAAGAAAAACAAGTTAAGAATACAATGAAATTAACCGACGTCTTAAATGTTGAAGGCATTAGCCAATTTGAAGACATCGCGGCAATATTATCTTTAGAGGATGAAGTTTTTAACCCTTTAAGTGAAATTATTTTAAATGAATTAGAAAAGGCACTAGAAGATTCTAATTCAGTTATTCTTATGAAAAGAGAGATGGAAACCTATGGTTTATCTCAAGACCAACTATTAGAAGAATATGCTAAAATAGTTACTGCTTTAGATGGCATTAATACTATTCCTAAAAATAAAATTGACTTCTTAAAAAGATATTTAAGTATGGTAATGAATGCATTTACGGAAGGACAAAAATCCTCTAAACGAATTATTGAAATTCCAATCAGTCTATCGGGTGGCGCGAAGTGCCCAAAATATGCTCACGTCGGTGACGCCGGTTTGGATGTTTATGCTATTGAAGATTATGATATTGGGCCTGGAGAAACCGTATTAGTAAAAACTGGTTTAAAAGTAGCCGTGCCACGTGGTTTTGAATTGCAAGTACGTCCACGTAGTGGCACATCATTAAAAACTAAAATGAGAGTAGCTAATGCGCCAGGAACCATAAAGGTGGCTTAATTTATGAAAAAATTTAATATTGACGAATATATTTTGAAGAACTATAAAAATAAAACCAACGCTCAAATGGCTTTAGAGTGTGGTTGTTGTAAATCTACTATATCTAATCATAGGGTAAAATTAGGAATATCAGCAACAGACTTAAATAACGAATTAAGGGAAAAAATACCTTATATATGCAGTCAGAAAGGAAAAAAAACTAAGGCTGCTTTAGCAAAAGAATTAAATTGCTCAATTTCTTTTATAAAGAAAATCTGGACAGAAAATAATTTAACCAATACTACTTCTAAAGTATATTATTATGATGAAAATTATTTTGATACAATTGATTGCTTAGAAAAAGCTTATTGGCTAGGTTTTCTTGCAGCCGATGGTAATTTATATCGTAGAGATGGACATCAAGGTTTAATTACTCTTTCTTTAAAAAATACTGATATAGAAGTATTAGAAAATTTAAAAAAACAATTAAAAACTGAGAAGCCAATAAGTCTAAATAAAGATAAACGAAGAGAAGATACTATAATGGCAACATTACAACTTTCTAGTGATAAATTATTTAATCAATTATTAGCATTAGGAATTGGTGTTAGAAAAACATTTGATTTATCTATTAAAGATATTTTTGCTAATATTCCAAAACAATTTTGGAAAGGTTTTTTATTAGGATATTTTGATGGAGATGGAAGTATTTCATTACCAGATAAAAATATATCTAAAAGTCATGTTCGTTATTCTGGTCCACTTACTAATTTAAATGATTTTAAAATGATTTTAGAAGAAATAGGAATTACTTGTGAAATAGTAGAAGACAAAAGAAATTATAGTAAGCCATTTGGTAGTTTAGAATTTAAAAATACTACTGAAAAATATAATTTTCTTAAATATATATATAGTTCAAATATAAATTGTTTAACTCGAAAAAAAGAAAAAGCTAGCGAGTTAATTCAAAGAATAGAACAAAATATAACCAATCGTAATGAAAATATTAAAGCACTTCAACATTATAAGTCTGTGGTTCTAAAATGGGAAGAATTGCTGGAAAGCTGAAATGCTAATCAGCAGCCGAGCCTTTGCATCCTTTTTTAAAGCAAAGGAAGGTTCAACGACTAATGGGTGAGTAAAGGAAGCAATAAACCCAACACGAGTATCCCACGCCGAAAGGCGAAGATATAGTCTGAACAATAGAGAATAACAATCTATTGAAATATAGGATAAAGAGCCTATATGATAACAAATTTGAGATAGTGGTTATCGTGGAGAAATTGGCATCATTATTGAAAATATCGAGCCTAAAATTGCCGATATCTCATATACTTTTGAGGAAAACCCAGAAGATACCGCGCACCCATACATTAGATTAACTTCCATAAAACATGGTAAATCTTACCACATTGAAAAAGGAGAACGTATCGCGCAACTTGTCTTGAATGAAATTCCATTGGCTCATTTCTATGAGGTTGATGATATCGGTGTGTTTGATAATGATGATAGGGGAGAAGGTGGATTTGGTTCTAGTGGTAAGAAGTAATGGCACGGATTACCATTGAAGATATCCAGGAACAGATAAAGCCTTATGGTTGGAAAGTTCTTTCAACTAATTATAAAAATTTAGATACTGAGCTAGTTTTTGAGTGTGATGAAGGGCATAAAGTATATAGCTCTTGGAAGAAATTACGTAATAAAGTTCAATGTCCGGTGTGTCAGGAAAATATCTATAAATCATTGGATAATAACATAACAGCTACAAAAAAAGCTAAAAATGTATATAGGATTATTGCATTAGACCAAGCCACTCATAATACTGGTTATTCAATTTATGATAATAATAAATTAGTGACCTACGGTATTTTTTCTACAAAAGCAGATAGTGAAGACGAGCGCATTATAGAATTAAGAAATTGGGTTATTGGCTTATTAAAATCTTGGAAACCAGATATGATAGGCATAGAAGATATTCAATTACAAAATCACGGTTATAAACAAGGAAATATTTATAATTCTGATTCTAATGGAGTTGGAATACAAACCTATAAAGTTCTTGCCCATCTACAAGGTGTTTTAATGATTACGGCGCACGATTTAAATATTCCTTATAAAGTATGTCCACCCGCAACTTGGCGAGCGCATTGTGGAGTAAAAGGTAAATCAAAGGCTGATAAAAAATGCTCTATGCAATTATTAGCTAAAGAGTGGTTCGATATTTCTGTAAGTGATGATGTAGCGGACGCTATAGGTATTGGAAAATATTTAGCTAGTACAGCAAAACCAAAACCACAAGTGATGTTTTGGGAATAATAAAAAGGACTTCTTACGAAGTCCTTTTCACTTTGTAAATTTCCCATACGGTGCGGTCACCTGGATTAAAAATATCATATATAGTACCATCAATACAACAAGTAATATGATTCTGCATTGTAATTAAATATACTCCTCTATTAAATTCTTTCGCGGCTTCGTCTACGGTCATCTTATAACCACTATTATGAGAATATACTTTCAAAAAATTACTGTCTAAAAATTTATCTATATATTTAATATTATCCATCATAACCGCTTCCTTTCTTGCAAATTCGCTTAATATCTTATAGATAAAATCCCATGATTTTCCAGTTGCTAAAGAAATTGCTCTTACAGTACAATCATTAACTTTTCTTCCTAAAGGATTAGCATTGAAATAACGGTACATTAAATATTGCTCATTTTATTAATGTGTTTTCTTACAATTT
>Ga0326512_10001009_pt1 | contig 22927 bp, 28 predicted proteins | sample 1_2617_0518_D_FD_203652 | JGI IMG/M metagenome (GOLD analysis project Ga0326512, IMG submission 203652) | Bovine rumen microbial communities from UC Davis, California, United States - 1_2617_0518 | ecosystem: Host-associated > Mammals > Digestive system > Stomach > Rumen | place: USA...
GAAAGGAAGCAAAAGAAAAGTTATTAAGACTTAATTCTACATTTGGAAAACTCACAAAAGAAAGCGTATTGGAGTTTGCAGAAGATATTGATTTGAACTTTGACGAAATAGCACTACCCGATACAACAATTGATTTTACAGACGCAGAAGAACCGCAGGAAACAGAAGGCGATGATGACACACCCGAAGTTGACGAAAAAAGCGAGCCTGTTTCAAAGCGTGGCGAAATGTACGAACTTGGCAATTCAATTTTAATGTGTGGCGATAGTACAAACGCAGAAGATGTTGCAAGGCTTATGGGCGGAGATAAAGCCGATATGGTATTTACCGACCCGCCTTATGGTGTAGATTATAAAGGCATAAATAATGATGATAGGGGGGGGCTAGAAGAATTGCTTGATAATGCGTTTAAAAATATGATGAACAATTCTAAAAAAGGCGTTTCTTTTTATTGCTTTCATTCTGATAAATGTGCCGATATTTTTCACAAAATTTATCGCAAATACTGTCATTTTAGTTCAATGATTATTTGGAAAAAACAGAGCCTTGTATTATCGCAGACAGATTTTCAATCAATACACGAACCTTGCCTTTATGGTTGGTTCAATAATGGCGAACACAAGTTTTATGCAGACAGAAAACAAACAAGCGTTTGGGAATATGAAAGAAAGTCGGTTGAAGGACATACCACACCAAAGCCCGTAGAACTAATAATTCACGCATTGGACTGTTCTTCAAAAACTGACGATATTGTTATAGATTTATTTGGCGGTAGTGGTTCAACATTGATTGCTTGTGAAAAGACAAACAGAAAGTGTAGAATTATGGAACTTGATGAAAGATATTGTGATGTTATCCGCAGAAGATACACAAAATGGGCAAAGGAAAACGGAAAGCCGATAACAAGCGGTTGTTTAGAGTAGCAAGAGGTTTGCAAGAATGAATGATGAAAACTTGAAGCCTTGCACTAAAGAAAACGCAAGGGAAAGACAATTAAAATCCGCAGAAAAAAGAAAAGAGAATAACGCAAAGAAAAAACTTATGTCGCAGATTTACGCAGAGTTTCTTGAAAAAGAATACAACGTAAGGCAGGGCGATAAAGAAAGAAAATTGACAGGTGCAGAGCTTGTCAATGAATGTATGAAAAAGATTATTGCTAGGGGCGATAGTGCTTCCGTATCTCTTATGAAAGAAGTAAGGGAAGGAACGGAAGGAACTAAAATGCAGTTATCGGGAAGTATAAATACTTCTTTACAGACAACCGAAGAAATGAAAGCAGAATTTAAAGAACTTATGGGAATTAAAGATTGATAGAGCCGATAATACCACAGATAACAGAAAAGCAATTTGACGCATTATCAGACGAAAAGAAAGCTGATTATCTGCGATTGTACAGAAATCAAGTTATTCCCTGCCTTGAAGTTTTCAGAAAACCTGCACCATATAAAATAACTTTTGGCGGTCGTGGTTCGGGTAAATCTTGGAGTATAGCAAGTCTTTTAATGCAACAGTTATCAGCAGAAAAACACAATCTTGTTTGTTGCCGAGAAATACAAAAATCCCTTGATGATTCAGTTTATAAACTATGCGTTGAAACAATAAAGCGTTTGAAGTTAGGCGGTTGGAATGTTCTGCGGGATGTTCTGGAAAACGAAAACGGAAGCAGGGTTATATTTCGGGGCTTAAAAGATTTACGGGCGGGAAATGCTATCAAATCGCTAGAAGGATATGACAGAGCGTGGATAGAAGAAGCACAAAGCGTGTCGGCAGAAAGTCTGCAAATGCTTATTCCGACTATCCGAATGAACGGGTCGGAAATATGGGCAAGTTATAACCCGAACACAGAAGAAGATGCCATTGAAAGTTTGAAACTGCGGGAAGGTGCGGTTGTAGTAAAATGTAATTGGAATGACAATCCGTGGTTTACTGAAAAACTAGCAAAGGACAGGGAAGCCGATTATAAGTTCAATCCAGATATGGCAAGGCATATTTGGGAAGGTGAATATCTAGCACAAGCCGATAATGCCGTTATGTCAAGAATAGCCGTACACGAAGCAATGGAAAGGGAAGTTGACGAAACAGGCGATTATCAAATTGCGGTAGATGTTGCCCGTTATGGTTCAGATAGTTCAATAATTTCAATGCGTAAAGGCTTGAAGCTTAAAGAACTTAAAGAATATAAAAATATGTCATTGGTTGAATTATGCGGACATATTGAAGTTATGGCGGGCAATAATCACAATATGACAATAAAGGTTGATGAAACAGGTGTCGGGGGCGGTGTTGTAGACATTCTGCAATCTAGGGGTTATAAAAACGTTATAGGAATAAACTTCGGAAGCAAACCGCAGGACACAGACAAGTTCGCAGATTTACCAAGTGAAATGTGGTGTACTTTTCCAATATCTGATGTATCATTATTAAATGATTCGGGACTATTCCACGAATTGACCGATAGAAGATTTTCATACGACCACAAAGCAAGGCGGGCGGTTGAAAGTAAAGACAGTTACAAATCAAGGAACAACGGGAAATCACCCGACAAGGCGGATTCGGTTTTAATGCTCTTTTATGAGCCTAAAATAAATAGACCAATGTTATTCTAAAGGGGGATAAAATGAAAAAGATTAGAAAGGAAGGTGAAAACCTTGAAGAAATGTTGAAAGAATTGAAGATTGGCGATTGTCCTATTCTGGATTCTGCAACAGGTTACGAGATTGTAAAAGTTCCAAACGGATATATTTATAAGAATGAATATATCGGAATGGTTTTTGTTCCAGAGAATGTTGAAGCAGTAGGAAGCATCAAAAATTCTATTGCTAAAACAGAGCCAAAAAAGACAGTTACAAAATGAATGAAGCCCAGAAATTAAAACGTAATTTCAGAAATTCCAAAGCTTTCAAAGACCATAAAAAAAAGAAGTTTAAGGAATGCGGGGGGATAGACAAAATCACCCTGCATAAACTTCGCAAAGGTTGGAACTTCCATCACGAAGATTTGCGGGAAGAAAATTATGAAAAACTCAATGATAATTTTTTATGTTGTAATAATCTTACTCATAAATTCATTCATTGGTGCTATGGGTATTATCAAAAAGACCCTGCAATCATTGACAGGATAAAAGCAGAAATGGAAAGAATGAAAGAAATCAATAAAGCAGAATTACAGTAAAGATTTTTGACAAGTATTTCTTTTTGGTTTATATTAAAATTAAAATTAAACTAAAAGGAAGTACCTTTATGAATCCGATTGAAAGTATCAAGACGATGATTAGAAAGACTTGGTCAAAAGCACCTTCAATGGCAAGCCGAGATTTATTGTCTTTATATCACACAAACCCTAGATTAGACGGGGTGCGGGTAATTGCAAATAAATGTGCAAGTACAGAACTTTATCTTTATAAAAAATCAGATTACAGACAGAACAAGAATAAAGCAACAATTATTGAAAATCACGATATTTATAATTTACTCGAAAACCCTTGCCCCGCTGATAGAGAATTGACAGGGTGGACTATCCGCTATTTTGTTTTTGCCTGCTATGCTTTAGTTGGTGAAGCTTTTCTTTTGAAAGTTCGTGATAAAAGAAATAAGGTAATTGCATTACAACCCGTTGCCCCTTCTTGGGTAGTTCAGCAACCGACAGTCAATCAAAAGTATTGGCAGATTTATCCTTTCGGAACTGCGGGGGGAAATTCAATTATTGTTCCTGTTGAAGATGTTATCAGCTTTAAGGATATTGACTTAAACGACCCTTATGGAAGGGGCAGGGGAACAAGTGAAGCAATAGGCGATGAAATACAATCGGATGAATATGCAAGCAAATATGCAAAAAACCTTTTCTTCAATGATGCAACACCATCTGCAATAATCTATGCACCAGAAGGCAACAAGGAAACTGCGGACCAGATAAAACAGACTTGGTTGCAGAAAATGGCAGGATTCCACCACGCAAAAGAGCCGATGGTTTTAACGGGCAAAGATAGCAAGTTTGAAAAGATTTCACAAAGCCCGACAGAATTGGATTTTGTAGAAAGCCGAAGATTCCTGCGGGATAATGCAAACGAACACTTCCACATTCCACCAGAGATTATGGGTATTTTGCAGAACTCAAACAGAAGCACAATTGATAGTGCAGAATATCTTTTGAATAAAAATGTTCTTGCAGATTATCTTAGAATGTTTGAACGTGTTATCAATTCGCAGTTATTGTGGGAAGATTACGACAAAGAAAAAAACTTTATCCTGCATCACGAAAACAATATTTCAGAAGATATTGCACAGAAATTGCAGATTGCAAACGATGGACTTTCTAGGGGTGTTCTTACTGTAAACGATTGGCGAATTGCTATGGGTTATGAGAAAGACGAAAAGGGCGGTGATGTTTATCTGCGGGGTTTCGGTCAAGTCGAAGTTCCTTTTAATTCAGAGCCGATTGAACTTCCAGAAGCACCAACAGAACAGATTGAATTGCCCGAAGTAAATAATAACGAAGGCGAAAAGGAATTGACGGAAGAAGAATTCAAAAGCCTTCAATCTGCTTATGAAAAAAAATACAAGGTTTTGGAATCTGCGGAAGATAAAGAAAGACGTAGCAAGATCTGGAAAGTATTTGATGCAAGGGCAACAAGCATTGAAGCACCTTTTTATAAATCAATGCAGAAAGCATTCACAAAACAGAATGAACTTGTAAACGCAGAAATTAAAAAGGCTTGTGAAAATAACAAGGATGTAGGAACTGCAATCGAAAATCTGTTTGATAATAAAATGAATGAAGCCTTGAAGCATACATTGGCAGGGGCTTTTATAAATGGTTTGACAGTAGGTGCAGAACACGGAAACGAATTATTAAATAAAAAAGGTATAAAAGAAATCAGCGACAATGTAAGACGGGCTTTTTCTTTATGGGTAGATAACTATGGACTTGAATTATGCAAGGACATAAACAATACAACAAAGAAAAAACTTCGCAAGGCACTTTCTGAAAGTATCACCGAAGGGGAAGATTTAAGAAATCAAGTAAAGAAGCTGATTGAAGTTGCAGATGGTTTATTTGATGATGATAAAAAAGTAAGGGCAACACTTATTGCAAGAACTGAATCTTGCACAACAATGAATGCGGGAAGTAATGAACTTTATAAAGCCGAAGGGATAAATTATAAAGAATGGATTTCCGTGCAGGATGATAGAACAAGAGATAGTCATTTAATTATGGATGGCACTGTAATTCCTATTACAGACAAATTTGAAGTTCCTGCTATGGATAATGTAGACGGGGCATATATGGAATATGCGGGCGACCCGTCAGCACCTGCGGGGCAGGTTTGCAACTGCCGATGTACTATTGCACCATTTGTTATGATGTAAATTAAATTAAAAGGAGAATAGAATTATGAAACTTGAAAAAGGACAGTTGAATAAAAAAGACGTTTCTATCATTACCGAAGATTTAGGGGATAGAAGCGTTCAGTTTACAATTTCAAAAGAAGTTGTTGATAGGGATGGCGATATTCTGCGGGCAAGCGGTGTTGATTTTACAAACTATATGAAGAATCCCGTGTTCTTGTCATTCCACAATTCAAGAGAATTTCCGCTTGGAAAAGTTACTAAGTTTTGGGTAGAAGGAAATGCAGTTAAAGCAATCGTGTATTTTCCACCGATTGAAGAACTTTCTACAAATCCAGAGCAGGCAAGCGAAAAAGCAAAACTTGTTGATTTTACTTATCATTGTTATAAAACAGGAATGCTTAATGCGGTTTCTGTTGGTTTTATTCCGCTTGAATGGGTAGAAAATGAAAATGGTTTTGACATTCAGAAATGGGAACTTTTGGAATTTTCTGCGGTTGCAGTTCCTGCAAATCAAGATGCTATTGCAGAAGCGGTAAAAAGTTTCGGAAAGGATTTTGCAAAAGATTTTGTTTCGGAAGAAAAAAGCGGAAGAAAGATTTCTGCACAGACAAGGGAAATTCTAAACAAGATTAAAGCCTGCGGTGATGAATTGGAAAAGTGTCAAAAGACAATTAAAGCCTGCGGGGAAGAATTAAGAAAAGCACTTGCAGAACTTGATGATGATAAACCCGAAGAAGAAAATCCCGATGAAGAAAAGCAGTTTATCGAATTACCCGACACCAAAATTGAATTGCCGAACTTGTAAGGATTTTTGACAAGTTGAAAATACTTGTGTTATACTACGGAAAAGGAGATAAAAGAAATGAGTAAAAGAACTTATGAACTTATCGTAACAATCAGCGGTGCAGTTTCTGCAATCGCTATTGGTCTTGTAACTTATTTCAAGCCACAGTATGCAACCGCAATCAATTCTTCAATCGAAATTGCAGAATCGGCACTTGTTGCAATCTGCGGAAACTTCGCTATTAATGGCGGACTTGAAAAGAAGTAAAAAAAGCCCCGTCATAATAGGCGGGGTTATTTTGTACATTATCGGCTAAAGTATAGTCGTAAAAAAATTACGGAAGAAACGTAAATATAAAATCTTAAAGGAGATTAAAATTATGGCAATGGAAATGTCAGAACTTGAACGTATCATTGACGAGCGTTCAGCAAAGCAGATTGCAGATAAAACAGAAGCAATCAAAAAGGAAATGGGTGCAGGTGTAACACAGGCACAGATTGACGAAGCAGTTAAAAAGGCAGTTGCCGAAGTTTCTGCAAAGGCAGAAAATGACAAGGCAGAGAATGTGAAATACCTTGAAGCTTTCAAAGAAGCAGTTGGAAAAGACAATTCCATCAAGGCAAAGGAAACACCTGTTACAATCGTAAATCAGATGATTGCATCGGCAGTTTCTGCAATGGGTCATAAAGACGCACACAATATCACACAGGTAAGTCCAGAAGAAGTTCTTGCACAGGCAAAGAAAGACTTCCCTTATTCAAAAGCACTTCACAATGTTCTTGAAGCACGTTGCAAGACAATGACCGCAGGAACACCAAGCGAAGGCGGTTTCACAGTTCCACTTGCATTCAGCGGTGAATACATTGATGCACTTGTTGCAAATACATTGATTGACAAGTTGAATATCCGCAGAGTTCCACTTGTACACGGAAATCTTTCAATTCCAAGAATGGATACAACATCCGCTATTTCTTGGGGCGGTGAAGAAACAGTGGGCGGAATTACAGAGCCAACATTTGGCGAAGTAAATATGCGTGCAAAGAAGCTTTTTGCAAAAACTGCAATGTCAAATACTCTTATCCGTGAAAGCGGTGTAAACATTGAAGGTTGGGTTGCAGAAGATTTGATGCGAAAAGCCCGCATTGCCCTTGACGATGCACTTCTCAATGGTACAGGTTCACAGTATCAGCCACTTGGACTTGCAAACAATCCAAACGTTCAGACAAGCGGAAGTTCTTCAACTGCATTCGGCTTGACTACACCAAACGATATGGTTGCCCTTCTTGAACAGGCAAATGTTCGTATGGAGAACGTTCATTGGTTGCTTAACCCTATGGGTGAATCTTGGATTCGCAACAAGGCATTCTCATCTGGTCCATTCGCTTGGTCTGATGAAATGTCAAGAACAGGTCGCCTTCGTGGTTATGATTTCCACAGTTCTTCAACTGTTAAGTATGTTGATACTACAACAGATTATGCTGATTTCTGGCTTGGTGATTTTGCAGAAATGATGTTTGGAATTTCAAAGGATATTTCTATCGAAGTATCTCGTGAAGGAACATTCACAAACAACGGAAATGTAATTTCTGCATTCGACAAGGATTTGACACTTATCCGCCTTATCGCAGAAGTTGATTTTGCTTGCCGTCAGCCAAAAGCATTTGTACACGGTACATATTCTGTACAGTAAAAAACGGGGTAGGGCGGGAAATTCCCGTCTTGCCTTTTAATCTTGATTAAAGGAGATAAAGAAAATGACACGTTCAAGCATTTTGGAACAGATTAAAATTGTTGCAGACGCAAAAACTGCATTCGCTAAAGGCGGTGCAAATAATATCGTAATCGAAGCCGATGGAGCAGGAAAGCTTCAGACTTGCGACACATCAAGCGGAACTTACGAAGATTACGCAACACTTGCAGACGGAACAAACAACGTTGAAATTGCAGGTGCAAAGGCTTATCTCAAAGTTATCACTTCAACAAGTGCAGTTGCAGTTCTTGGCGATTTCGGTGTAAATCCACAGGCATAAATAAAAGGCGGTTAGAATTATGTTATGTACTTTAAATGATGTAAAAACAATGCTTAATATTCCCCTTGATGATACAACGAAGGATGCAAAACTTAATTTAATGATTAAGCAGTTTTCTTCATTGATTGAAGGGTTTATCGGCTATAAATTAGCAAGGGCAGAATACACAGAAGAAGTGCAGGCAGAAAATAACCGCCAATTATTGCAATTAAATCACTTCCCGTTGCAGAGCGTTTCTAGCGTTACTGTTGGCGGTGAAGCGATTGAAGATTGGAAATTGTTTCCCGTTTATGCAAGATGGGGAAGATTATATCGTGGACTTGGTTGGGGCAATAAAGCTTATACAAGGGGATTTACTCACGATATTGTTGGCGGTGTTTGGGATGTAAAAGTTTCTTACATTGCGGGTTATTATCTGCCCGATGATAAAGGTTATGTTGAAGGGGCAGAAAATAGCTTGCCTTATGACATTTATTCTTGTTGTCTTAATTGCGTTGTAGAAAAATACAATCTGGATGCAAACGGGGCAATAGGATTAAAGGCACATTCAGAAGGTCATATTTCAGATACTTATTCGGATGAAGCAAACAACGCAGGACTTTCTGAAAGTGCAAAACAACTTTTAGCAAAGTATATTTATTACGGGGTTGCATAATGGTTAGATTTCATAATGCAGTAGTTACAATTCTAACTGAAAGCAACACGATAGATGATGCGGGCGATTATATCGCAGAATGGACACAGTCAGAAGTTATTGAAGGCGATGTTCAACCGCATATATTGACAGAAGATGAAGTCAAGGCTTTCGGTATTTCTACATTAAAAGGAAATACACGATTATTTTTATATAATGGTTTCCACGAAAATATTAAAGCGGGAAATCGTGCAAGCGTGCTTTCTAGTTTTACGGGCAAAACGGAATTGTTTAATATAATGCCGATAAATGCTTGGAGTAAGCACGGGGAATGTTTATTGATTCCCGTAGAGAATGAAGAAGCAACACCAGATCCAGAGCCGACAAATGGCGAAGGGGAAAAAGGAAATGGCGAAGGGGTTTGATGCACAATTACTAGCGTTTCAAAAGGCTTTAGAGAAGCAGGCAAAGCAAGCCGAAGCGGATTCAAAAAAGTTTGTAACAATGAGTTGTGCAGAAGTTGAAAGAACTGCCAAAACTATAATGCGGGATTCACCGACAAACCCCGATGTTAGTTATGGCAAGAAAGGGCATCACCCTTCTTATGCAGGAAATCCGCCTGCACCCGATACGGGAACTTTAATGCGAAGTATAACGCACGAAGTCAGCGTAAAGGGGAATGAAGTTGTCGGGGAAGTTGGAAGCATAATAAATAATTCTGATTATCCTAGATTTTTGGAATATGGCACTAGTAAGATGAAGCCCCGCCCGTGGTTATCGGCAAGCCTTATCAAGTGTCAAAGTTGGATGGCTAATTTGTGGAAGGAGATTTTTAGATGAACTTAAAAAAATATTATATGACTTTACTTTCCGCAAGTTCAGAACTGATTGCATTGATAGGCGAAAACAGAATTGTTTCAGCTTATCCGCAGGAAGTAAAAAACTTTCCTTTAGTAATTTTTGAAGATGTGAATTCAAGCGATGTTGCATTTTCGGATAATTTACCAGAAGGAACATCGGCACAAGTTAGAATTCATATTTTCAGTAAAACAATAAAAAACTATCCGAAGGCGGAAGCAATAGCGGATGTTATACGTTCTATTTTCAGAAATGATTATTGGACTATGACGGGAAATAATGAAACACCAGATGTTGAAGATAATATTAAACATAGGGTAATGGATTTTAGAAGGGAATTTTATTCCTTATAAAATATAACGTTATAATTTAAGGAGATTAAAATTATGGCAAATGAAGCACCAAGAATTGGTCTTGACGAAGTGCATATTGCTAAAGTTCTTAGCGATGATGCAAACGGAATTGTTTACGATACACCTATTGCCCTTAAAGGTGCAGTAAATGCAACCGTAAACCCTAACAGTGATGTTGCCACAGATTATGGCGATAACGGAGTTTTCTTCGTTACAAATAACCGTGGTAATACTGAAATGAATCTTGAACTGATTGATGTTGACCCGTCAGTTCTTGCACAGATGCTCGGACAGGCAAAAGTCAACGGAGTTACAATCGAAACCCCACTCGACCAGAGTCCATATTTTGCGGTTGGATTCCGTGTATGGATTGCAGGCGAAAAGGATGGACAAAAACGCTATCAGTATTTCTGGTATGCAAAGGGAAAATTCTCTGTTCCAGAAACAGGCGGAAGTACAAAGACTGAATCTATTGAATTCGGTCATATTAATCTTACTGCACAGTTTGCACAGACAATCGCAAATGGTGTTATTTGTTCACACGCAAGAAGCGATGATGATGAAACATCTGCAAGCGTAATTACAAATTGGTTTTCTGCACCTGTTACTTCGGTAACTGCCGATTTGACTGCATTGACTGTAACTGCAACACTTTCTGGCGGAAAGGTAACATTCGCAGGAACAAAGGCAAGCAGTGAAGATTTCGTATTTGTTGCAGGCTCGATTGTAAACGGACAGACAATCGGCGTACTTGATGGAAATAGTGCATTAATGGCAGGTTCTTATTCTGTAAATGGTGATGAAATTGTATTCACACCAAGCGGAGCAGGAACACCAACAACTGCATTTGTAACAAGCGGATTGAAGGACAATAGCGGAGTAGGTGCAACACCTATGATTGATTCTAGTCTTTAATTTGCAAGTTTGCGTTTTATCCCTAGTTGGTGTATACTTGCGATATACCCGCTAGGGATATTTTTTTAGAAAAGGAGAAAAAACAAAATGGGAAAAGAACTCGAAAAAGTAAGGGGCGAAAAAGTAACAATGTTGATTCACGGCAAGGAACGTGAAATCAAGTTCGGTTTTTCAGCGTGGGCAATTCTGGAAGAAGAATACAACGGATTGAAAAACCTTGCAAAATTGCAGAAGGAAGTTGAAGAACGACCATTCAAAACACTTCCGCATTTGCTTTATATCGGCTTGGTTGATAAAGAAGGTGTTACAGAAGCAAACATTCTTGAAGAATACGGGCTGAATGACATAGAAATGATTTCTGATGTTTTTAATCGTGCAATTTATGGTTCATTGCCTGTTGACGAAAAAAAAGCGGTGAAGGAAGCGAAGAAATAAACGAATTCCCTTATGCCTATTTAATCACAGAATGTCTTTTAATGGGCATAAGTGAAGAAACCTTTTGGGAATCCACACCGAAAAAAATAATGGCTTTAATAGACCAAAAGAATAAAATTGAAATGGCAAGAGTAAAAAATCAAGCGGTTTATATTGCTTGTATGGTTTGGGGAAAAGACCCAGATCAAGTTGAAGAAGCGGGCGGACCTGTTGCGGGTCGTGATGTTCCGATTTCGGAAGGTGCATTAAAAGGCTTGATGTTATAGGAGTTTGAAAAATGGCAGATTACAACATTAGTGCAGAAATAACCGCAGATGCAAGCGGATTTGAAAGCGGAATTAAAAAAGCACAGAAAGCAAGTAAAAATCTGTCAAAATCCGTTTCTGGAGTAATACAGGGACTAGGAAAAAGCGGGCTTGTTGGTGCATTGGGTGCGGTTGGCTTGGCAACGGGTGGTGTTGTTACTGTATTAAATGCAGTCACAAAAGTTGCAAAGAAAGTTGCACAGACAATTGACGAATGTTCACAAGCTTATAGAGTACAATATCAAGCCGAAGTTGCACTTGCAACGGCAGTAAACAACAATCCTTATGTTGACGGAACTGCAACAAAAAGATTAAAAGAATTTGCAAGTGAAATGCAAAAAGTTTCGGATGTGGGCGATGAACAAATGTTGCCAATGATGGCAGATTTGATTGCTAAAGGTCGCACCGAAGAAGAAACTATGCAGATAATGAAAGTTGCACTTGATATGTCTGCGGGCGGTGCAATGTCGCTTGAAACTGCAATAACACAATTAAATGCAACATTGAACGGCAACGTTGGTCGATTAGGTCAGCAGAACGCAGAATTAAAAGACTTGACCGAAGAAGAACTTAAACAGGGAAAAGCGGTTGAAATACTTGGTGAGAAATACAAGGGACTTTCAAAGGCAACTGCGGACAGTCAGAAACAATTAAAAAATGCCGTTGGTGATTTAAAAGAAAATATGGGGCAGATATTTGAACAGGCACTTGCCCCTATGCGTAATTTTTTTACGGAAGTTATAACAAATCTTAATAACTCAATCACAAAAAGCCGTGAACTGAAAAGTTCAATGAAAGAAGTTTTTGGCGATGAAGGTGATGTCAATTTGGGTGCTTCTACTGATGCACTTAATACGGCATTTACTGAAATATTACATAAACAACAGGAAGTTTCAAAAAATTACAGGCAATATATTCAGTTGTACGGAAAATATATTGATGTATCGACAGATGAAACTGCACTTTCTTATCAGAGCCAGATTACAACACTTGAAAATCAATTAAAGGAAATTTCAGAAGAACTTAATAAAAGACGCAGGGAAAGCGAAGAAGAAAAGAAAAGGTTAGCACAGGCACGGGCAGACGAAGAAGCCGAAAAAGAACTTGAAAAGCAGAAGGAATTAAGGGCAAAAGAACTTGTGCTTGAAAATGAATGGGCGGACAAGCTTTTTGCAATCCGTCTTGAAAACCTTGAAAGAGCAAGAGACAAAGAACTTGAAAACGAAAACTTGACGCAGGAAGAACGGGATGCCATAGTTGATTTCTATGGTGAACAGATTCTTGCAATGAAAATAAAACAGTTAGAAAAGGAACGTGAAGAAGCACTTAAACAGGAAAACTTAACCGAAGAAGCAAAACGTTCAATCAATCTTTATTATGAAAACAGAATAACAAACGCAAAAAAAGACGAAGAAGAAAAGCGTTTGAAATTAAAGAAAAAGGAAGTCAAGGAAGAAAAGAAAGAAGAAAAAAGCAAATATGAAATTATGCTTGAATACGCAAAACAGTACGCAAAACAGGTTGCAAGCGTATTCAAAAACATCGTTTCAAATGTTAAAAATATTTTCTCAAAAGCAGGAAATATTTTTATGAAAATAATTGAATTCAATCCCGATGAAGCGTTGGACAACTTGTTAAAATTTGAAGATGCGATTTTAACATTCTTTGTTGAAACCCTTCCGAAGTTGCCTGCGTTCTTTAAGTCGGCAATGCAGTCAATTATTGTTTTAATTGATACAGTATTAAATCTTCTTGATTTTGATGTAATAACAGAAACCTTATCTAATATTTTACAGTCAATAATAACTGCCGTTTCAAATTGGGTTGGATCTGGCGGTTGGAAAAAACTGTTAGATGCTTTCTTTAAATTACAACAAATGATTGAAAACGTTATTGCAGATAATCTGCCCGCAATCGTTGACACTATTGTGGCGATGTTACCAGATTTAATTGATATGCTGATTGCGTCTATTGTTTCAGCAAGTAAGACCCTTGCGAGAATAGCAAAGCCGATTATTAAACTTGTTATAGAATTGATGAAAGCGATTATTGAAGTAATAACAAGCGATGAAGTAATGGAAGCGGGGCTTGACGCAATGATGGCTTTAACCGAAGCGATTTTTGACGATTTATTACCTGCCATAATTAAGCTTATTCCGAATTTAATTGTGAAGGTAATTGCACAGGTCATTAAAAACTTGCCGAAGATTGTAAAATCAATTATTCAAGGTTTAATAAAATCTTTTGCAACTCTGAATTGGGTACAGATTGTTGCCGATTGTTTTATGGGATTTATAGACGCCTTCAAAGACCTTTTTGGAATCCATTCACCTTCAACACTTTTTGAAAGTTTCGGTGAATATATGATTGAAGGCTTGATTCTTGGAATTCAAGGAATGGCAGATGCCCTTAATTCTGTATTGCAACCGATTTATAATTTAGTTGTAAATATTTTTGGGCAGATAGGAAATATAATTACTTCATCAATCTCTGTTTCATTCAGCGGGTTAACAAGTCTGTTAGGCGGTATTAATAGCGGAATTGCACAAATAACAAATAGTGTTGCAAATCTTATTAATTCCCTAGCAAATCTTATCAGTACTGCAAATCAAGCGGTTTCCGCATTAAACCCGCTTTCGGGTGGTTCAAGTGGTGGGGGTGGTAATACTGCGGTTCGAGTTGCAACCGCCATTGCAACGGGCGGACTTTCTGAACTTCCGCATTTATTTGGTTTTGCAAACGGTTCTCAAAATGTTTCTAAAGGACTCTCTCTAGTTGGTGAAGCAGGTCCAGAACTTGTAAAATTCAATGGCGGTGAACAGGTATTGAACAACCGAAACACAAATAAAGCACTTGAAAATATGGGCGGAAAGACTAATAATTTCAATGTAACTTTCAACAACTTACAAGATACAACCGCATTTAATATGATGCAACAATTAAAAGCGTATAATCGACAGATGGCTATAAACGGCATTATTTAAGGGAGAAAAGGAAAATGCAGAAATTAATTTGGAAAAATGCTTTAGGCGATGAAATTGATTTGACAAGTGGTAATTATGGAATTACCGAATGGGAAGGTTTTTCCAATGCTTCGCTTAATATTCAGAGCCAGCAAGTGCCATTTCAAGATGGCGGTGTTTTTCTTGATGCCTTAATTGAACAAAGAGAATTGAGCGTTACCCTTGCAATGCAGGACAACAACAATCTTGAAGAACGTTATAAAATGCGAAGAGAACTTATTCACAGTTTGAATCCAAAATTGGGTGAAGGTTATCTGATTTATACAAATGATTTTATCAGCAAGAGAATTAAATGCGTTGCACAGATTCCATTATTTGAAACTCATAATTCAAATGATAGCGGAACACCGAAGGCTTCTTTGGCTTGGACTGCCTGCGAACCATATTGGGAAGATGTAGAAGAAACAACAGTTGTAGTAAATGCGGAAGAAATAAATAACATAAAGAATAATGGTGATGTTCCTTGCAAACTCGATATAGATTTATATAACATTGGATCAGAAAATATATCGGTTGAAAATATTACAGAAAATAAAAGCGTTTTAGTTACAGGTTTACACGATAAAATCGTAAATATAAATACAGGCTTTGGAAAGAAAATTGTTGAAAACAAAGAGATAAAGGCAAAGACGTTTTTATTCGGAAACAGTTATTCTACTATGTGTTATGATTCCTTGAACAAGGAATATATTCTTGCAGGAAATTATTCTGTTGTAAAAACAAAAGATTTCAAATATTTTGATGTATATAAAATTAATTATTCTATTCAAAATATTTATTATTTTACAACAAATAAATTCGTTGCAACAGATGGAAGCGGAAACGTTCTTTACAGTTATAATGCAATTGATTGGTTTGAAGCTAATATTTCATATAACTTGATAGATGTATTTTATGTTGATGAAAAATATTACAGTTATGCAATCAGTGGAAACAATACTTTAATTTTTGAAAGCACAAATGCAGAAGAATGGACTACAACAACTGTTTCTGATATTAAATTAAAAAGCATAGCTTATTCTGAAGAGCTTGAAGCATTTTTTGGTGTAACAACTAACGAAATATATTCAAGTGAAGATTTTATACAGTGGACTTTAGAACAGACATTTAGTGCATATTACGATTTGCAGAAAATTTATTATGTAAAAAAAGCAAATCTTGTAATCGTTGCAAATGAGATTTCATATTCATCAGGTTCAGAACGCAGATATTTGAAATGTTTATATAGTGCAAATGGAACAACTTGGTTAAATGCAACTATGGGTGAAAATTATATTGCTTCGGGAAGTAGTTCTATTATTGCAGGAAATAGAAGCCGTGGTTTTTATGTAATAAACGGATATAATATATATAATAGTATTACGGGGGAATCGTGGGAAAAAGTAGGAACTAGAAGTAGTTTAACAAATAAAATTATAATGGTTGATTCTCTTGGTGATTTTGTAATTATCGGGTCAGGTTATTTAGAAACCCTGCTTACAGAGCAAATAAAATTATTATCGATTTCAGCGATTAAAGATATTGCATATTCAAAAAAATTAAATAGATATGTAATGATAACATCTAGCACTATTTATGTTAGCAATAACAAAGTTATCTGGAATAGCGTTGCACAAAAAAGTAACTTGTTACAAATATTATATGTTGAAGAATTCGGGAAGTTCTTTTTAACTTGTATTTCTAATTCAATCTATTATACAAGTGAAGATGGAATTGAATGGGTTGAACATAATACAATGGCTGGTGTGTATCAAGCAAATCAAATTAAATACATTCCAGAATTAAAAAAATTATTTATTGTTGGCAGGGCAACATCTTCAACATACGGAAAAATTGCTTATACTTCGGACGGCATTAATTGGTCTTATGGTTCAACAACAGACATTCCAACAACTCCATTCAAAGAAATTTATTCAATTGCTTATTCAGCAGAAGAAAAACGATTAATTGCAGTTGGATATGGAGATTATTCAAGTACAACATATTATAGTGACGATGGTGGACATAAATGGGATTATAGAGTACAGGCAAGGGGAGATTGTCTTTATTATTCAAAATATCTAAAAAAAGTATTTTCCAAAAGTGCATATACAGTCGATGGGCTTATGTGGATAAATACAAATAATCTTAATTTAGATAAAATGTGTTTTGCTGAAGATTTGGCAATATTTATTGGTATAAAAGGAACTAACTGTTATATCAGTTATAATTGTCAAGAATGGCGATTGTTGAATTTGAAACTTAAAAGCGAAGTTGAATTTGAAGATATACGATATATTCAATCCGATAATACATTTTATTTAATTGGTCGAATTCCAACAATAAATTATTATTATACTTACGTTGAGTTGAAATTGGAAAAAGGCGAAAATATAATAAATGAAATAAGCAATAAATCAGATATGACACTTGGATTGGAAGTTGGCGAAAATGAAATTAGAATAAGTTGCGAAGAAGGTTTTTTAATGGGAAAGATTTCTTATCGACAGAAATATATAGGGGTATAAAATGGCAGATTTTTTAATTGCAGTATTTGGCGGAATTATTCTTGAAGCAATTATAATTTTATTTTTTATTATAATTTGCCACGGCATAGATTAAGGAGATAGCATAAATGAGTTATAAAGAAAAACCAATTATTAAATTATACAAATACGATTATAACTCTTTTAATTTGATTGCACAGATTGACGATTACGCAGAAGCAAGTTTCGAACGCAATCTGTATTCTGCGGGAACGTTTACAATCACAATCAATTATAATATTCCTAATGCCTTATTATTTCAGCGTGGCTTGTTTGTACAGTTTGGAAATGACAAATATGATTTTGGCGAAATCTATATTGTGCAGGATTCAATCGGTGCAGATGGAAAAGGTTCACAGGTTCGCACAATCACGGGTTATGATGCCAGATATATTTTCAAACGAAGGGTTATAAGAAATACTAATTCAAACGGCTTGTGGGTAATGACTGCGAAGGGCGAATTGTGCTTGCGTAATCTGATTAAAGACCAATGCGGAAGCGGTGCAGACGTAAGAAGGCAATTACCTGTTATTAATGTTATTCCAGAAACAGAAAATGCAATCGGCAAGGAATATTCTGTTTCCGAACAGTTTACAAATCTTTATGAAGTCTGCAAAACTATTTCGACACAATCCGAAATCGGGTGGCGAATAGCTTTTGAAAATGGGGAATTGGTTCTTGAAGTTTATGCAGGTGAAGATAAAAGCGAAACAGTAAAGTTTGACACAAGTTATGATTCATTATCAAATGGTAATTTTTCCGACAGTTACGAAAGTTTTTCTAACGTAATATATATTGGCGGAAAGGGACAGAATGACGAAAGAGATATATATGAAACCGCAGACGTTCAACCAATCCTTCTTGCCGTTGATGATGAAACAGTATTTGTTGATGAACAGGGGGCTTTAATTGCAGTTTCAAACGAAGGAAATGAAGGTTTTAATAGGTTTGAAAGTTTCGATAATCAATCACAAATGACAACCGAAGAAGAATATGAAACAGAAGCAATTGCAATGCTTACACAATATGGACAGACAGTACAGGTGGAAGGAAACGGACTTGCGAAATGTCCTTATATTTACAAAGAACAATATAACGTTGGCGATTGGATAACTATTGCATTCAGCAGAAAATCTGCCGTGGTCCAGATCCTATCAATTACGGAACATTGGGCTTGGGGTTCTTATGATTTGGAATTCAGTTTCGGAAAACCGCAGAATAATTTAGCCGAACAGTTGATGTTGATGTTGCGAAAAATTCAGTCTGCAAGTAATAAAACTAATTCGACAGAAAGCGTAAGGTGGTATACAATACCGACAGACGAAGAAATGCCGAAAGCTGATGTAACTTATAACACAATCGGTTTTACGGGAAACGTTGGAGAAGGTGCAACATTCAAATTGTATCTTGATAATGAAAGAACGGGTGCAAAGACATACCACGTTTATTTTAAGCAGTTATCGGGAAGCGGAAAATTGACATTGACAACGGGTGTTTCTGGTGCGGATAATCTGGAATTAGATGCGGGAACTTATGTAACTATTGTATATGTAGACGAAAACGGAAATATATATAAATATGTTTAAGGGGGAAATGAATGGAAACTAAGACCATAAATCAGTTATCTAATACTGCGACTGAATTGGATAACGATGATTATATTCCGATTTGGCAGGACGGAAAGACAAAAAAGATAACAGGAAAAAACTTCTTTAAGAATCAGCAGGCAAGCGGATTGGCTTTTGTAGGAACAAGGGCAGAATATGAAGTTGCGAAACTGATTCCCGAAGGACAGATTGGACACATACCAAGTAATTCACTTGTAAAAATAACCGATGAAAATTCTTATGTTGAAGCAGAAGAAAGGGGGAACTAATGAAAACTTTTACAACAAGCGGAACGGGAAATCAGCAGACACTTTCACCGATTGAAACTGATAAAATTCCCGTATACGATTCAGTAACAGACGCAGAAAGCGACCTTGCCAATCTTGCGGAAAATCAGATTATCGCCACGCACGACACAGGCTCGGAACTCTCTGCACCCGTAGACACCGTACAATCGGGCAATATGCACGCAGTTACAAGTAATGCAGTAGCAAATGAACTTAAAAGGGAATTGATAAGTAGCGGTACAACATCTTTAGGCGGTAACTATTATTTATACAAGTGCGGACATATCAGAGAGTTATACCTTGAAGGTTTTTCTGTTCCTAACGGATATGACGGAGACTTTCTGAATATAGGTATGGAGAACGCTCCAAGGTCTAAAATATATGCTATATGTGACAGTGGAAATGGTTCTATGGCTATTACAGGTTACTTTTCTGTAAGATTAAACAGTTCTGGCAACGTTTACACTTACGGATATAGTGCTTATCCTTCTGCTTTTGGTCATTTTATATGGACTGTTTAAATTAAGACGTACTAAAAAGGAGAAACACAAATGTTAGCAAAAGTAATCATAGAAAACGGAGTAAAGAAAATACAGGCACTTACCGCAGACACGGGAACAGGAGCACCCGTAGGCTCGTATCTCTATCTTGAAAAAAAGAGCAATCCGCAGGGCTATTTATACTGCGACGGCTCAACCTTTGACGAAACCGCATACCCTGCATTATATCAGTATTTAGGCACGAACGTACTTCCCGATTGGCGTGAACTTGGTGCAAAGGGAGCAGAAAAGAACACAACGCTTATTTTTGACAGTACGGAAACAGACCCTAGCACAGGGCAGGCAGGAACGCAAAACCACGATGTATTTACACAGGGCGAGTTTAAGGACGACCAATTACAAGAGCATAAACACGGCTTGAGATTGTTCACAGCAGAGGCAGGTTCGAGTGCTAATTTACCCGATTACACCACAAACCCCGACGACACATCTACGGAAAGTAGATATACACTTAATGTAGCAAACGCCCGTGTTGGCACAGTTACCCGTGGCAAGAGTAGAGCCGTATTTATTTACATCAAAGCCACAAGCGGACTTACAGAAAATCAGCAGGAAAACGTCTTAAACACAATCAACGAAAACAACAGTTATTCTACGGAAGAACACCTGACGGGTAAAAAGTGGATTGACGGAAAGCCGATTTATAGAAAAGTAATTACAGGAACCGTAACAACTGCAATGACAGAAGTTGCTCACAATATTGCTAACATTGATACAATAATAAAAGAGCAGTGCATTATTAGTTATTCAAATGCTTTTTTGATAGCAGGTTTCTATATTGATTCAAGTTATTATACAAACGCATATGCAACAACTGCGAATGTAGTTGTTTCTGTCTCATACCCATATTTGAATTCACCTTTTAAATTTATTATTGAATATACCAAAACTACAGATTAGGAGTAAAAATGTTTAGGGAAGAAATAATAGCAATAATGATAATTGCAGGTGTATTGCTTTACACGCTTATTTGAATACACTAAGACAACGGACTAACTAAAAATATGGCAGGAATAATTTTATTTTGTAAATTATTTTTTATGGTAATCGGATTTTGCACGATTGTGTCAATTCCGATTACCTTAATTATGGCGGTTGTGTTTTCAATTAGAGATGTATTTTTTGACACGGGGAAAAAATAGTTTTATACTGTTTTCGGGGGATTGGCTTACAAGTCAAATTTTAAGTTGGGCATCGCAGTTCTGCAACAGAAAAGCGGGGTGGCAAAATGAATGATGAATTACAAGAAGCAAAGATTTCGGCTATGGAATGCGACATAAAGGAAATCAAACAGGACATTAAAGAAATGCCCGATTTGATTGTTAAAAAAGTTAACGAATCAGTTGATATGAAAATTAAGCTTGCGATTGCAGAAACAGAAAAAAAGTATATGGGGAAGTTTATTGCCCTGCTTATCGGATTGATTGGTGAAGGGGTAGGCTTAATTATTTCATTTATAAAATAGGGGGCTTAAATGAAAAATCCGCAGAGTTTGGCAGAAGAACTTTACAAGCATTTTCCGACACCAAAACTAAAAGCGATTAAAGATTATGCGTGTTGTGCGTTTTCTTTAATTTATTGGCTTGGCATTGATTGTTCAGATGTGGAAGCAGTAATGCTTGTTTCTGATTTGATGAAACATAATGCACTTGATGTAGATTGCACTGTTTATTGGGCGGAATGTATAAGACAACTTACAGGGCGGGAAATGGAAAGCCTTGAAAAAGTCCAGATAAAAGACCTAAAAAAAATCAAAGAAAAAACTATTGTAAAATTCAGTAATGGCGGTTATTCGCATTGGGTAGTTGCAGAGAACGGAAAAGTAGTTTTTAACTCATTGAAGTATTCAAAATGTGTTTCAGAAGGTAAACCGACAGAAGCAAGAATTATAAAAATTAAGGGGGTGAAATGATGGCAAGCGAAGCTAACGCAGAAGAAATCAAAGAAGAAAAAGGAATCAAGGCTAAAACAATTTCTTTAATCGGCAAAATCATAGGCGGAGCAATTATTTTAATCGGCTTCATTCTTAAAGCTTTTAATATCTGGGATTGCGAAGTCAATGATTTAATTAAAATCGGTTTTGCAGAAATGGCAGTGTTTGGAACTATCGACATAAACATTGCACTTGATAAATTCATCAAGAAGGGGGGAGAATGAATACCTTAACAGTCATTCTTGTATTTTTTGCAATTATTGTAATGTGCGGGGCGGTGATTTATGCTTTAATCAAAGACCGCATCAAGCAGAAAAAAGAAATACAGGAACTGAAAAACGAAATAAATTCTGCAAGGGAAAATGTAAAGCAGTTATCAGACTTTATCCGCAATTCTGATAAAATCCGCAAGGAAGAAAAAGAGATTGCAGAGAAAATCAAGGAAGCAAAGACCGATGAAGAAGTACACAATATTATTAATGATATTATTGCCCTTAATAATAACAGGGTGCAAAACGACTAAAGTTGAAAAAGAAATTATCCTGCCCCCGAAACCGCAAAGACAGGAATTGAAAGCCCCGCAGGACTTAAAAGATGTTGCAGATATTCTTAATTACTACGAGCATCTAGTTGAACAATGGGAAGAATGGGGTGATACTGTAACAATTTTGACAGAAGAAAAGAAATAAAGTAAAATAAAAATAATTCTACTCATATCTTGCCCCCTAGCTTGATTGAGTAATAAAAACTATTTTGTTTTCCCTTGCGTTCCAGAAGTGCAATGCTTCCGCAAGGGTTTTTTATGCAAAATCAAGAAAAAATTATTGTGAGTTGTTCGTGTAAATTTGCCCGCAAATGCCCCTAGGATTGCGTATAACGCATTTTCTAGCAATCAATCAAGTGCAGATACGATGACGTAAATTTCAAACGTTTTCGTGAAGGTGTTAAGGAAACAGATTTTTTTTGTTTACATAAATTAAAAAGTGCTATATAATGTCTGAGTGTTGGGAATTCATCACCCCCGATTAAATACAATGGCAGATTTGGAAAAGGTTTTTTTTCTATGTCTTAATATCCGCTTTTCTGCAATTGGGCGGTGTGGCTGATTACCGATTAGGACATAGGAAAAAAGCCTTTTTTATTTTCTGCAAGGAGAAAAACAAAATGAGTGAAACAAAACGTTTCTATTGGTTGAAGCTTCAGGAAGATTTTTTTGAAGACGACACAATTGATTTTATTGAAAGCCAGGAAAATGGCGAAAGATATTGCCTTTTCTATCTTAAACTTTGCTTGAAGGCTTTGAAGTCAGAGGGCAAGTTAATTCGTTATG
>Ga0326512_10001010_pt1 | contig 22919 bp, 44 predicted proteins | sample 1_2617_0518_D_FD_203652 | JGI IMG/M metagenome (GOLD analysis project Ga0326512, IMG submission 203652) | Bovine rumen microbial communities from UC Davis, California, United States - 1_2617_0518 | ecosystem: Host-associated > Mammals > Digestive system > Stomach > Rumen | place: USA...
CAATAAAACCTACTTGGATTTTGTACGGCAGCGCTCATTCTCTGCCGTAAATATGTATGCCCGCATTTAGTACAAATCAACCTATACTTATACACTGTTGGGCTTGTCTTTTCTGCAATTCCCATTTCCGCTGATGAAGCACATCTTGAAATAGAATAGCCATATTTTCTGTTCATAATACTTGCATAATATTTCCATTTCTTTCCGTGATTCAGGCAGTCTTTGCAACTATGAAGAATTTCGTGAATGATGGTATCTTTTAACCATTTATCATTTACCGATTCATCAAGAAGTGATTCGCTAATATTGATTGTGTATTTTCCGTTCGGAAGTTTTCTACACTGTCCAAATCTGCTTTTTGCTCTTGTGTTTACAACAAATTCGGAAATGTCGCCGTGAGGGATTCCCACGGCTTCAACTTCCTTCAAACAGATTTTTGCATATTTCATCAAATCACGCATGTTATCCTCCTTATGCTACCAATTCTTTTGCAAAGGTTTTAATATCTGTAAAGTTTTCTGAAACTCTCATTGGTACTACAATGCCGGAGAGTGTATCACCTACAAATCTCCACGGATTAACAACGGTATTTCCATAGATTGTAAATTTTTCGTTCAGCTTGTTAAAAGCAGAGAGAACATCATACATATACTTCGGGCTGAAACCAATGTCAACATTAATACCTTCGGGGATATTGGTATCATTACAAAGTTTGTCCGCAGTTTTGACTAAATTGCTTTGATAGAATGTCACTATATCATTATCTATGGTAATAATTCTCATAGGGGAAGTTGTCTTTTTCGTGTTATACCCCTTATATTCTTTGACGATTTCAATAAAATCGTCAACATCAGGCTTCAGCGAATATTTGTACTCTGCGTTTAGAAATGAATCCATATCAAGCCAATTACCATCAGTGCTCTTAAAACTATATCTGAAATCTTCACCGCAGAAAATGATAAATCCTTTGTTCTGATACACGTTGATTTTGCGGTCATTACACTTCTTGTCGATAATCTTTTTAAGTTCTTTGAGAACATCACCGTTGATACAGAAATTCTCTTTTGCATTGTCGTTAAACCAATCAACCGATTTGCGGAGCGCATGATAACCGCTGATTGATTCTACATATCCTCTTGTATCAAAGTGATAACACTGATACAGCGGCTTTGAAGATGAATCTGATAACGTAGCTTTGAGAATTTCAAGCACATTTAGAAGTTCCGAGAAATCCTTGATTACTGCAATGGATTCATCAGCATTGCTGACAGTAGCAAGCGGAGGAATAAACTCATTTTCGTTTGTTTCGCAAGCAAGCTGAATTTTCTTTTTGCCATTGGAAACAGTAATAAGTTTATTTTGGGTTTCAAACGTCAAATATCCCTTGATATTGGCGAGTTTCTTAATTCCGTCTGCGTGAACAGCGGCAACACCTTCCTCAAAAATACGACCGTCCATTGTGGTAATTGTTACATCTGAGGTTAAGTTATTAGCGTGAAACGAAATCACGCCATTCTCAGCCCGGATAATGACAGATTCTAAGATAGGCATACACGCAGCATAACAGAGGTTCATTGCTCTCGTAGCCTTGTTTTTGAAAATGTTTGAATCAATAGTGAATTTCATAATTCATTCTCCTTTTTAGTAAATTCTAACAAGTTCCTGTTAGTGAAATTATTTAGCCGATTACCTCGGCTTTCATTATCTATATTATAGCATATATAAGGCTATATGTCAATAGAAAACGTGAATTTTCTTTATTTTTTAATATTATAATTTTTTGGAAACATATACCAATCTTTCATTATTTTTCAAAATGATAGAAATTTGGAATCTTGCTGTCAAATTTTCTTCATTTTTCAAAATAAAGATTTATTGTCCAAGAGAAAATAAGCCGCGAAAAATCGTGACTTATTTTGCATTATATTTCATGTTATGTTGTATTTTGGCTGATAATGTGAATCATATTGCATATTAATATCAAGCTATCTGATAGTACATTTTTCTTAGTTTGGGAAGTTTATCCTTCACTGCTTTTGCATTTTTAGCAATGGAGCGCAGTGCAATTATACCCTTTTTGTTCATGGGTATATTATCCAAAATGGTATAATACTGAGAAAAAATATCCATCTTTTCAAAACGCTCTTGAAATTTTTGCCTGATTTCCGCTGCGTATGTTTCAATTTGTTCTTTTGCGTTGTGGCTGATTCTTTTGTTAATATATGTAGTGTTGCCGCCGATTGAAATATAACCTATTTTTCTGTAATCATTGGTCTGTGGGTCAATCATGGATTTATCGTATATCGTGATTCCTTCCGGCGTACTTGCGAATAAAATTGTCATTTGATTTCCTTTCCTCCTAATCGGAAAATAATTCTATAATATAATCTGTGGATTCCCAATCGTTAATCCATTTTAGAATAGATGTTTCATAACCTGTCATTTGATAATTTTCATCGTTAATAATCAATTCAAATTCTCCGTCAAAATCAGGTTCACCGTTTTCGTCTCTTGGCTCGATAATGTCAATCTTTCCTTCGCTATATGCTCTTAATACCGTTTCAATCGTATCGAGTTCGGCTTCAACAAGATATTTATAGAGCATGTCTTTATCTGCCGTGTGTTCAATTTCTTTGTAAATCATTTATCCTCCACAATATAATTACCAAGTGTCCCTTTGATTTGAAAAGGTTTTATCGGCTTGAAATTCAGGTTTTTCGTGTTTACAGGTTTACCGTATTTGCCAACAGATAGCGTTATATGCGGTGTTTCAATAGCGTTGAATAATTCCATTACCTCTGGGATTTCCTTGCACTTATGGGATATTTCGCTAATCAGATAGCCTTCATTTTCTCCGTCACAACCATATCCTGATACCGTCATTCTAAAGTTGTAACCAAGATATGGTTTTAATTTTTCAATAACGGTTTTATCTGGCATGTACGCAAGTGTCAAATGTGGGTGTGAAATTTTCCGCGACAAAATTGCTTTAGCTGCGATTGTTTTCTTTACAAAGATTCCTGTGTAGACAACCATATTTTCTCCTTTACAAAACATCAAATTCATTACAAGCCTTGATATACTTTCTTCGTGCGGTTTCAAAAGCTGTAATAATTTCCTCGGAAAAACCGCCTTCACGCAGATAATCACGGTATGTTTTATCGCTGCCATATTCACACTTGACGAAGCAACTGCAAACGTCCCAATCGCCTTGCCAATTTATATAGTATTCGTGATTTGACATTTCACTGTAAAATGCGGATTCCATGTATTTAGGGTCGTATGTGCGCTGTTCTTGGATTTTCTCAAACTGATTGTAAAGTTCGATATGATGATTTACAAAATCCTCTTTGCTCTTGTCGTAGTATGCAAACGCAACAGGATTGTAAATCATATTTTCGGTTTTCTTCTTGATTCTTTCACGTTCTTCATTAGTTCCGACAAACCAAATAGAAACGTAAGTTTCCTGCATACCATAGTAATTACGAAGATAATATGATTTCAATTCTGATTCATCATAGCTTTTAATCGGTTCAAGAAGTTCCGATTCTGTATAGAGTTTATTATTAAGAGCCTCGATATACCACTCACGAAGTTCCTCCGGGGTTTTACCTTTGTGGTGTAACTCATAATCGTCTGCATAACGGATATGGTGCTTGTTTTTGAATACAAGCGCACTATACCCAAAATAGCCGCCGAAATCCACAAAATAAACATTGTGCTCCTTGATAACCATTGATTCAATAGCCATTTCCTTTGCGGTTTCCTCAGTCATAACCTCAATATCTTCGATTGTCCAATCTTTAATTTCCTGTGTTGTCATAGTAAAATCCTCCTTAAAATGTATATTGGTTTATTAAACAATAATTAAAATGGTTAATGTATAACCTCTTTAATTATGGCTTAATCTGCCCGTATAGCCGATAGCGCAGCTTTTTGATTTTTAGTCAGGATAAGCAATCTTCGCCGCTTTAATCAGTATCATTCTTTCTTCATGCGGTTTCGACCAGTAATCAACACTGTTGAGCCATTCAATAGCTTTTTCAGATAACATATTTAACCTCCAATCATTATGTAATTACTTAATGCCCTTGTTAAAAATGAATTTCAAGCCTTTTAATGCCCATGCCGGAGCATAGAATACGGCAGCGGCGATTCTGCCTACGTTACATTGCCCCGTAATAAATTTACGTTTCATATCCTCCGTAGAATACATTGCCGTAGTGACAATGTTGAATCCAAGATAGATACAAGCGATGATGATGATTGCAATTTGCATAATTGTTTACCTTCCTTTTCTTTATTATATTTTACCGCTTTACGCGGTTGTTACCTTAAATGGATAGCTTTTGCCTTTACATATTGCATAGTAATATACTGTTTTTGGATTTTTAAATCCCCAAAGGTGTTTATACACACAATCAACATCTTTTTCTTTGATTGTTTTTGTTCTCGGATTCTTCTTGATAAGTTTTAGCGCAATGCTCTTTGCTTTTGGATTGTCAAAATAGATTTTAGTATCACGGTGTCTATATCCGTATTCATAACGCTGTTTGCGCTTTGCTTTGATTTCATTGTATTCTTCTGAATCGGGAAACACATAGTATTTGCCATAGTCAATCTCAATCAATCTGACTTCATAAATTTTTTCGTGCTTTCCGTTCCATATAGTTTTGTCAAACCCTTTTGAAAATCCCTTTTTCAATGGGATTCTTTCTGCAATGATGTACAGATATTCCAATGGATATTTTGATTCTCTATCCATATAGAGCCGGATAATGTTACCCTTATTATAATTTACCAAATCAACTTTGGCGATTTCTCCCTGTGTTCCTCCCATTGTGTTACTATGTACAATGTAGCCGTCATTGATGTATTCAATCATTTTATCGGTGAACAGCTTATTGATTTCCTTGATAGTCATATTACATTCCCCTTTCAAAATTCTAACAAGTCCCTAATTGTGATTTATTTTGCCGAGGTTTTATCTCGGCTTTCATTATCTATATTATAACATATAGCTATCTATATGTCAATACTTTTTTGAAATCTTTTTGATTTTTTTTATTTATATTCTTTGTTTACATTCAAAGGAGAATACAACAAAATTCTAATAAGTTTCTGTTTCTTTTAGTGTACTATATAATATTTGATTTGTCAAGTGTTTTAGGATTTTTAATATAAAAAATTTTTGGCAGCGATTCCAATTTGTATTTATTTTTCAAAATAGATATTTTTTGGAAAATAGAAAACAGAGCCACGGTTTCCCATGACTCCGTTATAATAATTAGTGCTTATATATCGCGCCAAACCCCCATGCGAGGATAAGCGCAACCAAAATCCACTTTAACATAATAAAATCAGCCTTTCGTGTATATTGCCTTATTTCGGAATAGAATTCTTGTAATGTCAGATGTGTAAATCTTGTTATTACGGTCTGCAAAGCGTTCTATACCAAGTTTTTCATATATCTTTTTGCCTGTTGCGTCGGTTGCGAATGAATAATCAGCAAAGTAATCATTTAACCGCACAATATTTTTGAGGGCGCTAACTGTGATTTTTCCTTGTGCCGTTTTGCCGTCTTTCTCAAATTCCACGGTTACAGTTTTTACATTGCCCAAATCGTTTAACGCGGTTAAAATTTCCAATTCGTAATTTTCAATCAGATTGTGCGTTTCAAGATACTTGCTAATAGCGCAAGCAAGAGATTTCTGATAATCATAATAGCTTTCACTTCTACCTAAAACGTCAATAAACAGTTCCGTTTCGGTTGTAAAACCGGCAAGATAATTTGCAACGTCTAAATCCGTCAATGCCGAATTTCTGCCAACCTTTGGTGTTTTGTAGTCAATACCTTCAAAAACGGAACGTCTGTACACTTCCCGGATTCTTTCTTCATCTTCTAATTCTTCCTCAATGTGTGTAGGTTGAATTTTATCGTAGTATGCCGGAAATACATCATTCACCATTTTCTGATAAAGCGTATCAGCTAATTCATTGAATGTTATAAAATTGTCATACTGCTGTTCTGCGTTAAACCCATTATATAAATCGAACACATATTTGTTTACAAAGTAGAGATTTTCTTTAGCGTAGATTGCAGCCAAATCGAATGTGTGATTGATATTTGCGATTTCATCACCGTAGAAAACAGATGTGTAAATATACACTGCTTCTCCGATTGTGTCTTTAACCATGCGGATTCTCTTGCTACCGATTTCGATTGTTCCGCATTGTTCACTTGATTTACAAAAGGTTTCAACCTCTTTCAATCGTGCGATACTTTTTTCTAAATATGTTTCCTTGCTCATATTTCCTCCTATTTTAATGCTTTCAGAAATCCATTTTTGCCGCAAGCATTTGCAAGATATTCCCCAAAGGTATAATCGTACTCCTGCGGATTCTGCTCTTTTAGCAAATCAAATTCTGCTTTTATTGTCAATTCTGCCACCAGATTATTCGTCTCCAAATCAATAAAAATCATATTTCACCTTCTAACTGTTTATTGAAAAAATCCTTTAATTCCTTTTTAGAATAATTGCTTATATCCTCGCCGTTTACAAATATCTGATTATCGGAAACGGTATAGGGGATTTGCAATCCCCATAATACCATTGCCAATCCGTCTATGCTAAACAAATTTAAGCCTCCAATCATGTGTAATATCCATTTCCTCCATGCGGATTGCTTCAGCAATAAGCAGTGCAGCATTTTCCGGGGAATAGGGGAGCACTTTGCTAAAATCTAATTTGTGGTCTGGCGTATATGTCGGATTAAAGTATCCCCACCAATTACCATTTATATCGCGGTAATACGTCGTGATATTGATGTGGGTATCATAGGCTTTATCAATATAGCCTAACGATTTCCAAATGTTCATCAAGTCATGTTTGTTGTCTAAATCGTGATAACAAATCACCATTTCAATAACAAATCTTTCGTCACTGCCAACGTAGAAGAAAACACGGCGATTTTCTGCGGTTACTTCTGTTCTATGAATTAGTTTAAGCCATGAGGCTTGAATACCATCTGTCGGATTCAGATTAGCTATATCAATCTTTGTTTCTGCCATATTATCAACTCCTTAATCGTAGCTGTCATATTGCTCTTGGGTTTCCTGCCTGTCGTGTACTGATACAGCGCCATGATTGCCGCCAACCATACGCCAAAAGCGGCTGTCACTTGTAGCGGCGTAAGAGCCGCCGGACATCCACCCTACGCAGCCTTTATCGGGTCTTTTTAACGGTTCAATGTGATAATAGTCCTCACCGAATAATGACCGTTTAACTACCTTTACAGCGTTTTCTGGCGGGTTATTCTCGTCGATTTCGATAAACCCATCAGGGCAAATCAAAAGCAGTTCATCAAATCTTTCGGTTATTCCACCATTGGCGCAACCACTATATAATCTGTTTTTATAAACGCTAATCGGTAATGCTTTCATTTATGCCACCTCCAAGATTTCTTTAATCATTAAAAATCCAAAACTATATGCGATTTCCATGAGATTCTTTCGCATAGTTCTGATTATGATTGTGGTTTCTTTCATGTCTGCTCTTATTCCTGTTACTTCAAAGTTTTTCATTATTTTATTCCTCCACGTTATTATCTGCGTAATCTTTTACGATAATGTACAGCCTACGGATAAAGCCTTCGCACTCTTCCATATCTTCGATAATGTCTTTAATGTGATAAGGTGCTCCATTTTTGCCGTGTCCGTCATCACCAATCCAAAGACTCGCTTCATATTCGGGGTCATAACTTTCATAGGCTGAATAGATGTTATTCGCAAATTCGTTAATGTCCTCGCCTAATGCTATGTCGGTGCTCCAATCCTGCCCAGCGGTTGAATACTTGGAGATTTCAACATATCCGCTGTCGTCGTCATAAACGGAATAATCTTCTTCTTCAAGTAAATCAATTAGATTCTGCGGAATTTTGAATAATGTTTTTGTCATATTACATTCTCCCTTCAAACAAAATTCTAACAAGTTCCTAAAGACTTGTTTTATAACGGCTTGCCGCCGTTTTCATTGTCTATATTATAGCATATCACAAGTTATTTGTCAATATATTTTTGTAAATTTCTTTATTTTTTAATATTACAAAAATTTGGAACAGATTCCAATAAAATTGTATTTTGTAAAATAATGATTTTTCAATAATAGTATTTAGGAATATTAAAATCATGTGATATTGACATTTTTAATTTAATATGATAAAATAAAGAAAAAAATGGGAAGGGTGATTCTATGAGTATGGATTTATATACCAAAGTTAGAATGATGATGAGTTTAACCAACACAACAAATAAAACATTGGCGTTGTCTATTGGCGCAAATCAAAACGGATTCCCACAAAAATTGAAAAATGGTAGACTAACTATCAAAGAAAAGAAAACCATAGCAAAAGCAGCTAATTGTGAATATGTTGCAAAGTTCATTTTCCCTGATGGTACGGAGTATGAAGCTGATAACTTAAAAGATATTTTAGAATTATCGTGCAACCATGCAGGAATTACTATGCGCCGATTAACTTATGAGTTCCGTATTGTCAAAGATAATATGAAAATTAAAACACAAAAGTTATCTGATTCCGAATTAGAAAATGTGTTTGAAGCATTGGGAATACTGAATGTTTTCTTTAATTTCTATTCATCACGTCTGAAGCGTGAAAAGTTCACAGATTCCGAAATAGAACAGCTTGCAAAAATTCTTGGCGCAGAGTATCAAAATTATTTTATATTGCCGGATAATAGTAGGATATAATCTTTTGATTATATCTTACTTTTTTTATAAAAACACTTGACATATAGATAACTATATGTTATAATATAGATAGTAAAAACCTGTTAGAATTTTATAATAAAGGAGTAGTGATTATATGTTTATCGGTCAACCAAAAGACAAAATCAATTTAGATGTTAAAATGATAGCAAGATTCTATATTCCAAGTCCTTTTGGGTATCGGCAGGAGCAAACAGTATATAAGTTTTCTGATGATAACGGTAATATACTCTGCTGGAAAACAAGCGGCGTAATTAACACTGATAAATGCGATAACTACAACGAGCGTCGCGGATTGAGAATAGGCGATAAGCTGAATATTTCGGCGTTGGTTAAAGACCATTACACCTACAAACAAGAAGATACAACAAGCATAATCAGGGTGAAATGTAATCACGTTATAGAAGAAGCATTGAGTAAGGCTGAACGTGACGAGATTAAGCGAAATGAGCAGCTTGCTACATTAAAGGACGGCGACTTTCTTTATCCTATGCCGTACAAACAGTATAAAGAGCATTATTCCGATTGTGAAACACTGGCTGGTACATACAAGGATAAGGACGATATGGGGCGCAGGATTTACGCAACCATCACGGTTATAATCAGAGAAGGTCGATTGAAAAATTCCGGCACAAGATTCCAACATTACAGCGGTTATCAATTCACGAATGAAAACGGCAAATATATTACATATAGAGCCGTAAGCGAAGAAAACGCAAAGAAAAGATGTGAAAAGGAAAATCCAAATCATACTTGGGAATGTACAAAGATTTATAATTATCGTCACATGTCAGGAAGATTGTCATGGTAAAACAAAAGGCGCGGTTGATTCCGCGCCGATTCTTTTTGCTTGCCAAAATTTTATAGTTTTGCAAAATGATATTTTCCTGTCAATTACAGAAATATTTGATTTTTCAAAATGAGTTTTTCTTGTTATAGTTCTATACCATCAAGTATATATCTTTCATCATAGATTGCTCCGCATTTCCGGGCTATGTCTTGTAATTCATCATAGCTGAATTTTCCATTGTTTATTTTTGACGAGGCATTTTGTTTTGTTCCTGATACAATCGCCGTTTGTGGGATTTCTTTAATCAATAATAGTTCTTTTATCATTTCTGCGAATGTCGGGGCTGTTATGATTTGGTTTCCGATTCTGAATTGTGAAATAAATTCTAATCCAATAGCATTTGCCACGGTGTCAAGTTGTGGTTTCTTGTGTCTCTCAGATTCAATTAGATAGTTTAGTTGTCTGTATGTGGTGTTGCATTTCTCACATAGAACATTCTTTTTGATTCCTGTTAAGACAATAGCCTTCTTTAATTTAGTGGTTCTAAACACAAATAATCATCTCTTTTCAAAATAAAAATTTCTTGGTATGATGTGTCTGATTTCTTTGATTTTTCAAAATGCCGATTTTCTGGCAAGGTTAAAATGCCGCCCGTCGATTTCTCAACGGGCTATCAATATGGATTTCATATCTTAATCATCATCTTCGTCTATGTCGTCAATTTCTAAATGAGTTACATCTAATTCGCCTTCCCAACCATCAGGAAATAAAGCGTCTAAAATTTCCGATTAGCTATCGCCTTCTGTGTACAAATCATTAAAGTAGATTTTTAATCGAATAGTTCCACCAACATACATATTGTAACCTCCTATATTTCTATTCCGTATTTCATATTTCAGGTAAGAAATCAGATATGCTCATTCCCGGCGCTTTCCACGGCGCACTTGGGGAGTAATCATCATCTTCGTTTTCAATTTCGTCAATCATGTATTCGTCGTCTGTTGTGTCAAATTCTATTGCAAACATTTAATTACCTCATTCCAATGTGGAAACAAAATCATATAATTTCTTGTAATAATTTTCTGGCATATTTCCTGCAACGTATGAATGTAATTCGTTTATCCATTCACAAATAAAATCTTCTGAATTTGGATAATCCTGCGCCCATTCTTCTTTTGTGAATTGTTTGAATTTTTTGAAATTGTGTTGAATTAAACTTGTCCAATCGCAAGTTGCGGAAGTTCCATGTGTTCTGATTACATCAACCTTTTTCGCAAGTTCAACACAAAAGCGGTCATAATCGTTTTCAATATCCCTTGTGTCGATATAACACATTGTAACACAACAATCGAAATCTATGTCATAGCAATCATAATCTTGCTCTGTTACCTTTTGCAGTTCATAAAGTTTCATAATTTTTCCTCCGATTATTCAGTAAACACATTTAATGTCAATGTGTCAGTTCCTTTTGTGAGGCAATCTATCGTAGAAACTTCGAGGGATTCCACGTCGGACGGGATTTCATCAAGGTAGCCTGAATAAAGGTCTCTATCGGTAGACAAATCATACACAATAAATTTCTGCATGTTTTCGTCAATGAACATTTCAATAATATCTCTTACTGTCATGGTTGTTCCTCCTTATTACAAGATGAATACTTCTTTTCCGTTATGCAATACTGCGCTGAGAGCGTAGACTTCATTGTTCGCTCTGCCTTTTTCACAATAGCCTTCTACGGCTGCGATTGCCTGTTCATATATTGGTGTATTACCGATATACTCAACCTTCCCGGTTGGTGTGTTCGGGCATTTGAAAATGCGGTAATATTTGACTCTGGCTCTATCTTCTTCGGGTATGTCATATAATGGTTTTTTATTTGTCATTTGTTTCTCCTTCTTTCTGTTATTCCTTAACTTTATATATATTATATCACATGAACAGTCAAAAGTCAAGTAAAAATGTAAATATTTTAATTTTTTAATATGGTGATTTTTAGGCAACCAAATATTTATGATTTTGAAAAATGAAAATTTCCTGTAATGAGATAAGATAAGGCTTGCCACTTCCGCAGCAAGCCAAATCAAGGAGAATGATAAGGAGTTGTCTAATTATTATCGAACATTCTTGAAAAGTGCTTTAGTTCAGAGGTTAATCCTTCCGGTGTACTCGCCCATTTTTCCATCCAAACGTCAAAGAACATTGATAGATAACTTTCAAGGTTATTCAAACTATCCTCGTTCTCGGATAGATTTTTAATTGCCTTGCAAAATTCATGTGCTAATTCTTCATAATTTATATCCATTTTGTTCCTCCTAACAGAATTTCACGTTAAATGTCTTTTCGATTTTCAGTGAGTCAGCGGTAACATAATCACCAACCATTTTATCACCGATATAAAGGTTTCCGCGATAAACGCAATCCAAATCACTAAAGAAGCAATCTATCTTTGTGATTTCGTCAAGGCTGTTTCCGTACCACATATTTATTTTCATGTTGTTCACTCCTTTTCTGATTTGTCTATATTATACCATATAAATATCTATATGTCAAGTAGTTTTGAAAAAATCTTTATTTTTTAATATTGGATTTTTCTGGTGAGATTTTCCGATAAATTATAATTTTCCAAAATCAAAATTTCTTGTATCGCTAATACAGAAAATCTTAATATTGAAAAATGATAGGAAATTAAAAGAGGATAACCATTTCTGATTATCCTCTCATATATTCTATCTAATAGGCAACTGATTCACCCATGCTGTTAAGATTTCAAGGTATTTCGTTTTTTCTGATTCAAATTTTTCCTTGTCTTGCTCTCGGATTAGGTGCTCTACTGCATGTGATTTTCTGCCGTATGTGAAGCCCTCCGGCGGCGTTATATCATAGTCCATCACAAATGTAATGTACATATTCAAGCTGTTGTAATAATGTGTTTCGCAGCAACTACAAGTGTGATAGCCTTTTTTGTTTAGTGTTCTGATGATTTCCTGCATACGTTCATCAATCATAATAAGCTGCCACGGTGGATAGATTTCACATGTGCATTTATTCACCTGATTAAAGCATTTAGGGCAAACGTATTTGAGATAGTCAGCTTTTTTCCGTCTTATAATAATCACTCCTCCTCAAATTCGTAATCATATCGCTCTTTCAAATTTTCTTCTGCTGTGTCATAAACCGCTTGAATGTCGGAGTTGATAAGCCCGGATTCCTCGATTGCATAGATGAGTTCTTTTGCAATGTCGCGCATTTCGTCTTTTGAAAGTTCGGAATACTTTTCATAATCAGTAAGAAAAGAAAATCCTTCGCCGTTTTTTAATGCTTCAATAAACTGTTTCATCTTTAGTCCTCCATCTGTTTTTGTTTATTATATCATGTCTTGTTAAGCTGTGCAAGGGTTATATTGATTATATTCGGTCGGGTCGTTTACCGATTCCTTCAGCGCGTCCCTTAAATGGTCGGTCGGGATTCCAAAGTCGTGACAACCTTCTACAATGCCGTAGAAATAATCTGCTGACGGTGAATATCTGCCTTTTCTGTCTTTTGCCATGACATAAACGATTGCTTCTACTTCGTCGCCGTCCTCTGTCTTGACCGTCACTGTTTCCCTGATATAGTATCTTGGAAAACCTTCGTACATATCCAACGTGCGCCATTCTGACGGTTCTATATCCCACAATACAACGGGTACAACATCATCGGGATTCCCGGTCGGGATAACGTCTGCATGGTAGTTAAAAACCAATTTATAGCCATGCAAATAGGCTCTGCCGATTGGTGTAGATTTCGGGCAACGGTACTCCATCTGACTGAGGTTCATGTTCGAGCCATAAGCTACATATAGATTTGTTTTCATAAATAAAACCCTCCTTTTATCGTCATTCTTTGACGATTCTGAATACATCTTCGCCGTGAATAAGTCCTAACTGTCTGCCATTGTCAAAATCACAATGGATTGTTCCAATGCTGTCAACACAAATAACTGTGCCTCTTGTGTTTGGTGCAATAGGTCTTGGGTCGTTACCCATTTCGAGAAGTTCTATCCTCGTTCCTGCCGGGTACATACCCTCTAATACTTTAGCTTTCCGCATGAGTCTATCCCATTCTGTCATTTTTGATTCACCTCCGTTTATTCCTTTTCTGATTTGTCTATATTATATCACATAGTAAATAAAAAGTCAAGCAAAAAAGAAAATTTCTTAATTTTTTAATATTACAAAAAATTGGCAATACAATTATTTTTCATTTTGAAATATCCTATTTTTCTGTCCTACTGCCAATAATTTGTAATTTTGAAAAATCAAGATTTATTGTTCAGACAAAATAAAGGATTGTAAACAAAACGCTTACAATCCTATATGTTTAATTATTCGTACACTCCAATTAGATTTTATGTTGTGATACTTTCACGGTTATTCCATTATCTTTTTTATTTATTGCGTTTGCAAGGGCTTGTGCTTCTTTTCTATCTGCAAATGTTCCTCTGCCATCAACGCCTCCCCTGTGGATTTTTTCGCCTTTTTTAGTTGTCCAATTATTACTTTTTGTTACAATAACTTCGTATGTATAGCCTTTAGGGAATAACGTATTGATACAATTTTTGCAAAGGATTCCATTTTTCTTGTTTATCCTCAATCCTATTTTTCCTGCATATTCGTTTTTTCGTATGCGTGTTGTTGGTATAGAGCCTAAAGAGGTATCAGCTTTATCGCCTATAAGATATTCTCCTACAACTTGCCCACAATTAGGGCATAACATTTTATTGTTTGCCATATATGTGCCTCCTTTGTTTCTTTTCTATATTATATCATATTTCTGATTAGAAGTCAAGCATTTTCGTAAAAAACATTATTTTTTAATATTACAGTTTTTTGGTATCGCTTGCTAATAAATTATGATTTTTCAAAATGATAATTATTTGGTTGCAAATGCAACATAATTTCATTTTTGAAAATCAAATTTTTTTGGTTAAGCAAAAAGAAACGCCGCCGAAGCAGCGTTGTTATTTTATCTTGGTGTGTAAAGATTCTTTGAGTATTCGATTCCATAGAAAACAAAATTTCCTGCGCCTTCGTTACATGCTCCTGCTCTCCAAAATCTATCGCTGTATGGTCTACCATTTTCTGATAAAAATTCCTGCGGATTCTTTTCCTTTATCGCTTTTTTGATTGCGTATTTAATATTTGTTGTCATCAATCTGTGCTGTGTGCCGTCCGATAATTCAAGCGTTAAATAATACCAACCAAAGTATTCATAACTTGTATCACGGATATAATCAACATCAAGAATATGATAATATAACAAGCCGTGTTCTTCTGCGCGTTCTCTGTCCCTCTGTTCGTATGTTCTCATTACGTCAAGAAGTTCATTCTTGATTTCCGCAAATCCTTTGTATTCAGCGATATAGCCGTCAAGCGTTTCCTCAAAGTGTGCCATTCCATTAGAAATATAGAAGCGTCCTCCATTGTCAAATGTCACGGAATAATCAGTAGTTCCGCGATATTTACCTCTGCAAGCTACTCCGGTTTTTCTTCCTGTGTTTGCTCCGAAAAGTTTTGCAAGTTCATTGTATTTTTCTTGCATTATTTCTTTTTTAGTTTTCTTTGCCATAATATAACCTCCTGATATAGTGTGGTGTTGTTTTCTGTTTTCCTTTGTATATATTATACCATATAGATATTACTATGTCAAGTGAAAATGAAAATTTCTTTATTTTTTAATATTAGAAAATTTTGGTATTTGCCGTTATCTATTCCAATAAAACATTATTTTTCAAAATCGTAATTTCTTGGCGCATGATACAGAATTTTATTATTTTTCAAAATCAAGATTTTCTGTCAAGACAAAAAAAGAAGCCGCGATTTCTCACGGCTCTATCTATCATTCCTTTCTTATTGATTCTGTTCGATTTGAATAATCCTTGCCCGGATTTCGTCAGCCTTGATTTTGCAATCTTTAGCTTTCTTTTCGTATATCTCCTTTTCAGACCACAATAACAAATGCCTTGCTTTTGTTTCGTATTTGTCCATCAAGTCAATATAATAATAGTAGGCTGCCGATAGAAGTTCATGCTCTGTGACATGTTCAAACTGCTTCATTTTTCCTCCGTCAATCTGTTATCCTGTAATAGTATTTCAGTTCGTCGCCTTTGAGATTTTCTTGTGCGTATGCTGCTGCCTGTTCCCAAAGTTTATTATAAACTTGTGCATAGGCGCTGTGTCCGGCGTTGTGGTGCTCCCAGATTTTCCAATTTAACGCCATCACAAGTTCGGTCAGATACTTGTAATTTCTTTTCCAACCTCTCATTGCTCTGCGATATGTGTCTCTTACTGCGGCGATTCCGAAGCGGTCAGCGATTGAAAAGTCCATATAAAATGTTGTAATGGGCTTGTAGCCTGTTATCGCTTCAATGTTCCAATCCTTATAGGTAAATCCTGCATTTGTCATTTTCTGTTCCTCGCTTTCTTATTTAATCGTTATAGAATGATTTTCTTGCGTTTGAATTAAAAGTGTTTACTGCTTCATTAATCCTGCCGAAGTCAGAATTTTTGATTGATTCTCTAACTTCTTTTGTCGCTTGTGTTTTCGTGATTCCAAATAACCACATTAAAGCGTTAATATATTCTGCTCTTGTGTATTTCATGTTACCTCCTTAATTATAGCTATGGGCTTCTCCGTCAATTACTACGGTATAGCCGTCTGATTCGGTGTAGATTTCCTGTGTGTAGATTGTATGATTTTTTCCTGCGGTATAACCGATATTATAGATTCCTATGCCGATTCCGATTACTGCTGCAAGAATAACCAATATAATAATAATCTTTTTCATTTTGGTTCTCCTTTCATTTCTTTACTATATACATTATATCATATATAGGGCTATATGTCAAGCGATATTGAAAAATTCTTTATTTTTTAATATTGAAAAATTCTGTCCTGCTCCGGCGCGGATTCCAATTATTCTTTATTTTGAAATATTAAAAATTTTTGTCAATTCCTGTTCGTCTGCCAATATTATTTAATTTTGAAAAATCATAATTTATTGTCTGTTTCCAATTTTCTTTTATTTTTCAAAATGAATTTTTTTCTGTTTGAATATAGTTTTGCCCGCCGGGAAGTTCCGACGGGCTTGTACCTCTAAAATTGATTAGCATTTATTTTCTTTGTAAACCTTGATAAACATATTGCTTTTTATTTCTTCATCATTAACGCCGGGAATAAGTTGATAAAAGTTAAAGAGGTTAAAGCCTAAACGAATAAAGCCATAATAAACATTAAAGGCGTAAACAGTTACCCATATATCACCATTCAGCTTTTGCCCTTTTGAGTTATAAGCGTCCATTTCGTAGCCACTGAAAAAAGCGGAAACATTAAATTGAAATTCTGTTTTGAGAATTTCAAAATCGCCCCAATTAGTTGCTAAAGCTAACGCTCTATTTATATCTTCCATGATTTCTTTTTTTGTCATTTCTTTGCAATCTTCGGAAATTTCCTTGAAAATTTCGATTGCAGCTAAAGTACATTGTTTTTTGTGATTTGTAGGCATTTTAATTTTCAGCATTGCGCTTCCTCCTGATAAAATATATCGTGTTTGGTTTCTTACTGTATATATTATAACATATAGTTATCTATATGTCAATAGGTTTTTGTAAAACTCTTTATTTTTTAATATCATGTTTTTCCGGTCGCCGTTCCTCTGATTCCAACTATTTATCATTTTGCAAAATTCAATTTTTCTATTTGATTCCTGCCTGTTCCTATTTTTCTTAATTTTGAAAAATGAAGATTTCCTGTCCTGCCTGTCTATTTATTTTGATTTTTCAAAATGAGATTTTCTTGGCAAGGCAAAAGAATATCGCCGGTGGGATTCCGGCGATTGATTTGTTTAGGCGTAAATCTTATTGTATTCTGAGGTTGCATTGATTGATTCTGCGTATGCTTTTTGTGCCTTCTGCGCTGCCTTTTGGTTTCCTCCGTTTCTCCTTAATTCCAAATAAAAGAAATCAACCAATTTCGTTATTTTATTTTCCGATTCCTTCATCACGGTATAATCATCTTGGTGATATACGCGGATAGATTCTGCGTGATAGTTGCCTTCGATATGCGCTGATTTTAAGCGGGAAACATGTGAACGCAATAAAGAGTATTTATCGGGATTTGGCTCTGTGTCATTGACGTAAACCATAATGCCGTATGGTATCTCCTTGTATTCACAATTTAATGCTGTTGCCATCCTTGCAATGCGATTGTAAAATTTTTTCATTTTAATAACCTCACTTTTAATTATTGGGATTGTTCTTTTGATGTGTCTATTATAACATATAAATATCTATATGTCAAGTAGTTTCTGAAAAATTCTTTACTTTTTAATATCGCTGTTTTCTGGTTGATTTCATCTCGCATACACCAAATATATATCATTTTTCAAAATAATAAAAATCTGGTTTCCATCTGAGGTAAACCAAATAATCTTGATTTTTCAAAATGATTATTTTCTGGAAGCCAATACAGAAATTATTTATTTTTCAAAATTACATTTTTCTGGAAGTGCAAAAGAAAACGCCATCGGCTGACGGCGTTCTCTTATATTATGCAGCAATCATCAACCGTTGCCGCCTCGGTATGTCATAATGCTTGCAGATTTTCTTGAAATTCTTTTTGAGGTCGTGCTTGTTCGCGGATTCCGTGCGGTTTAATTCAAAGTAGTTACTGTCCATTACGGATATGTAGAATTTGCCGTTTCCGTCGATTCCTCCGTTAATACACAAATAATCTGTCCTGATGTTGTAGAGAAGTTTTCCCATTACGCTGCGCCCTCCTGTTTTGTCAGTTCGTCAAGGTCAAGCGCGGATAATTTGCAAAGTGTCGCATATTTCTTGGTCTTTTCGGGCTGTCCGATTGTGATGTTCCTGCCGTGCTGTACTCTGTACATTCCCTCGGTATGTGTGGGGTGAAGGGTATCAATTCGCAATGTCGGAAGGTGTCTACCTGTTTCCTTTGTCCAACTGTAGCCGTTATTCTGTGTGATTCGTTCACGTTCGGGATAATAGGAAATTGTGTATCTTGTGATTGTGCCGTCCTCGTTCTTGATTTCCTTTACAAGCTGCTTTTCGCTCCAAGCTACATAGTGCCTGAAGTCGAAGCCGAAGCCGTTTTTAGCTTGTCCATTCCACTTGTTAAATTGTTCTCTTGTAATTTTAGCCATAATTCATTCTCCTTTTTATTAGGGTGTTTCCCTTTGATGTATATATAATAACATATAGCTATCTATATGTCAATACTTTTTTTGAAAATTTCTTTATTTTTTAATATTAGAAAAAATTGGATAGATTATAGGATAATTTTTCAATATCGAGATTTTCTGGAATAGGGAAGGTCGCGCTCCAATAATTTTTAATTTTGCAAAATCATGTTTTCTTGATAGTTACCAATAAATGATTATTTTTCAAAATGGAATTTTTCTGTGCAGCGAGGTCAAGAATATTTCATTTTTCAAAATGCTGTTTTTCTGGTGAGGGCAAAAAAGAAGCCCGCCTTAATGACGGGTATCTTTTTTAACTGTGAATTTATAGCCTGCTTCATTGATTCTGTGCGCTGTTGTGATTTCTTCGTTAAAGGGAATTGCTACAAATGGGATTCTGTCGCCGTCCGAGTCAATCCTGTATTCCTGCGGTTTGTAACATAGCCGGGATATTTTCTCCGCGTCCTCATAAAACGCTTCGAGCCTGTTACCTATTTGGAATAAAATAATTAGCTGCTCTGCGGTCTGGATTGCGCCTCCTTCGAGTGCTATGTTTGTGTATCTGGTCTTGATGTCGGTATATTGTTTTCTAAAGGTTGTCATGGTTGTTACCTCCTTGATATTTTCTGATATGATTATACCATATAGTTATCTATATGTCAATATGAAATTGCAAAAAACTTTATTTTTTAATATCGTGATTTTCTGGTAAACCAATAGGAAAATTATTATTTTTCAATATGTGATTTTTCTGGTCTATAATTCCGGCGTTGTCAGATTATTTTCATTTTGCAAAATTAGATTTTTCTGGTAATGGATAAAAAGAAGCAACCGATTCCTCGGCTGCTTTTATGTTTCTTGATTTATTGATATTCTCTGCTGATTTTTTCGCTGATTCTGTCATATATCTTGTTTTTCTCTTGGAGCGGTAATTTCTCATAGCCATCTATGGAATAGCAAATATCTAATGTTCTATTTCTGATTAAAGTGTATTTATCAAGTTCATTCCTGATTTCTTCGTTTTCACTGAAATATCCAACATTAATAACCATTGTGTTACCTCCTGTTTATTTGTTGCAGTATTCAAAATCTGCTAATATTTTCTGCCGATTATCGGGTGTATCGGGAAGGTTATATCCCATGTGATTCCTCTCGATTTGTCCTGTATAATAGCTGTATTCTTCGCTGTCAATGCTAAAGAATAATTCTCCGTCATTGTTGATTCCGCAACTGATTCCGGTAGCTTTATTTTCTTTTAAGATTGTCATGGTATTTCCTCCTTGAATTTATCTGTGTTTTGATTGTCCTAATTATATCATATAGATTTATATATGTCAATATCTTTTTGCAAATATCTTGATTTTTTAATATTGGATTTTTCTGTCACACTCTGCCGGTGCTGTCAGAATTTTTTGATTTTGAAAAATGAAGTTTTCTTGGTTGTTGTCGGATTCCTGCCGGATTTGGTCGCCGCTCCTGCGGTTCATGCGGAAGCGGTCATTCCTTGCGCTCTCGCTTGCTCTGTGGCGTTTTCTGCTGATTCTAATATAATTTCATTCTCGCGGTATTTCGTGCGATATAGGGCAATTCTGACGGTTTTATTGTTTCCGCTGATTTCCTGCTGCTGTTCTGCTCCATGCCAAAAAATCCACGTTTTGAAAAATCATATTTTCCTGTACTGCCGTGCCAAAAAATCTTGATTTTGAAAAATTGAATTTTTCTGTCACGCGCAAAATTTAAGCCCTCCGATTTCTCGGAAGGCTTGCGGTTTATGCGGTCGCTAATGCGTTTTCTCTGTCCTGCGCGATTCTCTGACTTCCCCAAAGGTCGCGGATTTGGTTCATTGTGTAATTCTTGCTGTTTTTCTTCTGGTAGCCGTCATTGTGCCAATACCACGCGGATTTGTTCTTGCTCCATCTGAATTTAAGTTCTTTGAAGATTTCCTTGTATGGTTTCGTGTCGCCGGTTATCCATAACCATGAGCCGCAAATTTCAATGGTGATTCCTGCGAGGTTGATAATGCGATTAATGATGTTAATAAATTCCTGCGGGGTCTCGGTGGTCTTGGTGGTCGCCGTGTATGTTTCGCCTTTTGCGCTCTTGTGAGTATCTTTTAAGACTGCGAATAATTTCTCATACTCTGCGTTGATTTCCTTCATGTCGTCCTCACTGCCGCCGAGGTCGGGGTGGTGCTGCATTGCAAGTTTCCTATACTGCTTTTTGAGTTCTTCGGCTGTTGTTGGATTATTAAACCATTTCATACTTCATTCTCCTTTTGATAAATTCTAACAGGTTTCTGTTTGGATTGTCTTAATTATATCATATATAAATTAAAAGTCAATAGTTTTTTACAAATTTCTTCATTTTTTAATATTCAAATTTTTTGGCATGTTCCGGTCGCCGTCCTGATTTCTTTTATTTTTCAATATGGGATTTTTCCGGCTTAGATTTTCCATCGGTGTCAGAAATTTTCCGTTTTTCAAAATGATAAATTTTTGGCTGCGATTTTCCATCTGTACAATTTTTCTTGATTTTGAAAAATGAGGTTTTCTGGAATAGGGTAAAAAATAGCCGCCGATTTCTCGGCGGTTTGGGTTTAGTATGGAAATGTTACCTGTTTGATAATCGGTGTTGAGTCAGGATTCCTTGGCTTGATTTTTTCATTGTAAAAAATCATTGCTGCTTCTTCTGTAAGGAAATAAGATAAATAACCTCCGTATCTGGTTCTATTTCGTTTACATACCGCATTGTATTTATCCAATTCCGTATAATGTGCTCCGACTCTAATCGGGGCGATGATGTCTGTGAATTTTACATAAATTTCATATAATGTTTTCATTTTGTTTTCCTCCTTGATTTTCCTGTTTCGGTTTGTGTTCATCTGATAGCCTTATTATATATCAAGGTTTTCCATTTGTCAATAATAAATGTAAAATTCTTTATTTTTTAATATTCAAAATTTTTGGTATGGCTTCCGTCCTCGGCAGCCGTGCAGATTTCCGATGTTTTCCAATATCATCTTTTTCTGGTATCGTGCCAATTTTCCGACGTTTTCAAAAATTAAAATTTTCTGTCAGTCTGATTCCATTTTTCCGTCATTTTTCAAAATTGATTTTTTCTGGTATCACCGTGCAAATTTTCTTGATTTTTCAAAACATAAATTTTCTGGTATGCTGATTTCGATTTTCCTTTATTTTTCAAAATTCAATTTTTCTGGTATTGGCAGCGCGGAAGGTTCTGATTTTGCCCGATTGATTTCTCCGTGTCTGTTTCCGTCTGTCGTTCCGTCTGTCGTGTTTTCGTGCTGGGTCTGGGTCTGATTTCGTCCGAAGGTTTCCGTGTGTTCTGGGGCGATTTCCGTATGGGGTCTTATTTGGGGCTGTATCGTGTTTTTGAGTGTGGTAATGAAATTATATTGATTTTGTGTTTTGGCGTGATTTGGGCTATTCTGGGGCAATTCTGGGGTATTTCTGATTTGGTGCTGTGGTTGTAAATTCCAATGGGGGAGAAATGGGATTTGCATTTCGTTTATGCAATTTTCTTTGATTTTGAAAAATATTGATTTTTTGGTATAGGCGTGATAGAATGGAATTGCCAAAAAAGAATGATTTTGAAAAATGAAAAGTTTTTGGATAGGCAAAAGAAAAGCCCGCCGGCGGGGCGGGCTGTCGATTTGGTTTACTTGTTTTCGTATTTCTTGAAGATTTTAACCAATCTCTGTGCGGTCAAGTCAGCCTTGTGTTTTCTCCATTCTTTTTCATTCTTGTAGAGTTTTTTGTTGATTTTCTCGTCGTTGAAGTGAAGAATGAAATTTGTGATTAAGCAGTTCATCATCTCGGTGCACATTTTCGCACAGTTCATGTATTGCTTCGCTGTGATGAATTTGCAGAGCCGGAATTCGACGCGGTTGTTATGTTGGAAATTGATGAACAATTCATGCGTCATGGGGTTAGTTCCGGCGTTGATACCGTGTGCGTAGTAGGTGAAGCTACGACCGAATACCCTTGCAGCTTTATCGGGATTTGCTTCGAGATAGTCGCTTAAAGGAATGAATAAGCTGTGCATGAAGCGTCTCAAATAGTCGATTGTTTCAGCGTTAATGTGG
>Ga0326512_10001012_pt1 | contig 22885 bp, 17 predicted proteins | sample 1_2617_0518_D_FD_203652 | JGI IMG/M metagenome (GOLD analysis project Ga0326512, IMG submission 203652) | Bovine rumen microbial communities from UC Davis, California, United States - 1_2617_0518 | ecosystem: Host-associated > Mammals > Digestive system > Stomach > Rumen | place: USA...
GACCTCCATAAGGGTACCATAACAGCCGACTCCGAATTCGGCAAAGGAACGACATTTATAATAACAATTGATACAATTAATTAAATTTTAACTATTATGCAACTCATGGATGACAATTTGAGAATCCTCCTCTGCGAGGACGACGAGAACTTAGGCATGCTGCTTCGTGAATACCTTCAGGCTAAGGGTTACAATACCGATTTGTGCCCTGATGGTGAAGCCGGATATCGTGCTTTTCTCAAGACCCACTACGACATCTGCGTTCTTGATGTCATGATGCCAAAGAAAGACGGTTTCCAACTGGCAAAGGAGATACGTCAGTCTAACACCGATGTTCCTATCATCTTCCTGACAGCACGTCAGATGAAGGAAGACATCCTCGAAGGCTTTAAGATTGGTGCTGACGACTATATCACAAAGCCTTTCTCTATGGAAGAACTCGTTTTCCGTATTGAGGCTATCCTTCGCCGCATGCGTGGTAAGAAGACCAAGGAGGCTACACAGTATCAGATTGGCAAATTCCTCTTCGACACCCAGAAGCAGCTTCTCACTTTCGAAGGCGAGGAGCCACGTAAGCTCACCACAAAGGAGAACGACCTCCTGGCTCTGCTCTGCAGTCATGGTAATGAAATACTACAGCGCGACTTCGCCCTGAAGACTATATGGATTGATGACAACTACTTCAATGCACGTTCTATGGATGTTTATATCACAAAACTGCGTAAGCACCTCAAGGACGATCCTGAAATAGAAATCATCAACATCCACGGCAAGGGATACAAACTCATCATCCCTAACTCAGGAGAAACAGAAGAATAATGCAGGCAATGATATTTGCTGCCGGAAAGGGCACACGACTGAAACCGCTCACCGATGTCATACCAAAGGCATTGGTGCCGGTTGATGACGTGCCTCTTATCCAAAGGGTTATGCAGAAGATTGTAGATAGCGGCGCAACAAGGGTCGTTGTCAACATCCATCATCATGCACGTCAGCTGGAGAACTACCTCTCACTATTGCAGATAAAATTCCCCTCTGTCGAGATACTTATCTCTGATGAGAGCGGCAACCTCCTCGATACCGGTGGCGGCATAAAGCATGCAAGGGAACTCTTTTCCGATGTCCCTCCTACCCCGGTGCTCATACACAACTGCGACATACTCAGCAATGTCAGTCTTGCTGACTTCTATGCCTCTCATCAGGGTGACGCCACTCTCCTCGTCTCAAAACGCGAGACACAGCGCTACCTTTGTTTCGATGACGATATGCGCCTGGTAGGATGGACCAATATCGCTACTGGAGAGGTGAAGGGCACTAAGACGGACAACCTCTATGCATTCAGCGGCATACACATCATGTCGCAGCAGCTGATGAAGCGCATGGACAACTATCCCGACATCTTCCCCATCATGGACTTCTATCTCCACGAATGCGCTACGGCAGACATTCGGGGATGCCTGAAAAACGACCTCCGACTCTTGGATGTCGGAAAAACTGACACATTAGAAAAAGCAACAGAATTCTTATGCAAAAAATAATCATTTTAGACTTCGGTTCACAGACCACCCAGCTCATAGGCCGCCGTGTGCGCGAGCTCGATACCTTCTGTGAAATCATGCCTTACAACAAATATCCCGAAGATGATTCCGACGTCATCGGTGTCATCCTCAGCGGTTCTCCATTCTCTGTCCACGACCCTGAGGGCTTCAAGCCCGACCTCTCACGTTTCGTGGGACGTCTGCCGGTATTGGGCATCTGCTATGGAGCACAGTATTACTCATACTCTAATGGCGGAAAGGTTGAGAAAACCAACACGCGTGAATACGGACGTGCCAACCTTGCCTTCTTCGACAAGGAGAATCGTCTCTTCAAGGGTTTTGACGACAACTCACAGGTATGGATGAGTCATGGCGACTCTATCACCGCCATCCCTGCCGACTGCAAGTGCATCGCCTCTACTGCTGACGTAAAGTATGCTGCCTACTGTTCCAAGAAGGCTCCTGTATGGGCTGTACAGTTCCACCCCGAGGTGTTCCATACTCTGCAGGGCTCTCTTCTCCTGAAGAACTTTGTGGTTGATATCTGCGGTTCCAAGCAGGACTGGTCTGCTGCCTCTTTCGTCGATACAACTGTTCGTGAACTCAAAGAGCAGCTGGGTGACGACAAGGTCATCCTCGGACTCTCCGGAGGTGTTGACAGCTCTGTATGTGCTGTGCTTCTCAATAAGGCCATCGGCAAGAACCTCACATGTATCTTTGTTGACCACGGCATGCTGCGCAAGAATGAATTCCGCGACGTAATGCATGACTACGAGTGCCTCGGCCTCAACGTCATCGGTGTAGATGCCAGTGAGAAGTTCTTTAGCGACCTTGCTGGTGTTACCGACCCTGAGCAGAAGCGTAAGATAATAGGTCGCGACTTCGTGGAGGTCTTCAATGCTGAAGCAAAGAAGCAGACAGGAGCCAAGTGGCTCGCACAGGGTACTATCTATCCTGACAGAATAGAATCTCTCAACATCACCGGAAAGGTCATTAAGTCCCACCATAACGTAGGTGGTTTGCCTGAAGAGATGCATCTCTCACTCTGCGAACCTCTGAAATGGCTCTTCAAGGATGAGGTACGCCGTGTAGGACGTTCTCTCGGAATGCCTGACCATCTCATCAACCGTCACCCATTCCCAGGCCCAGGTCTTGCTGTACGAATACTTGGTGACATCACTCCAGAGAAGGTACGCATCTTGCAGGATGCCGATGATATCTATATCCGTCACATGCGTGAATACATTATGCCTGACGGCACAAAGCTCTATGACAACATCTGGCAGGCAGGCACCATCTTGCTCTCCACTGTCAAGAGTGTCGGCGTGATGGGTGATGAGCGCACCTATGAGCATCCGGTTGCACTGCGTGCTGTCACCAGTACAGATGCTATGACAGCCGACTGGGCACACCTGCCATACGACTTCATGGCAAAGGTATCAAATGAAATCATCAATAAAGTAAAAGGTGTCAACAGAGTATGTTACGACATCTCCTCAAAACCACCATCGACAATCGAATGGGAATAAAAATAGTTAGGAATTAGGAGTTAGGAGTTAGGAGTTATTCCTCATTCCTAATTCCTCATTCCTAATTCCTCATTCCTAATTCCTCATTCCATAGACCGTTTTCGTTAAAAGTTCATGACTCTCTTCCCACTCATCTTTATTTTCTTTATTATCACAAGAACAATAATCAGCGCTACGATGCCGAAGGCGAGGGATATTACTGCACTCTTTGTGAATCCTGCCAAGAGGAAGGTCAAGAACGACACAAAGGCAACCGTCATAGAGTATGGCAGCTGCGTGGTGACGTGATTCATGTGATCACACTGTGCTCCTGCCGATGACATGATGGTAGTATCAGAGATTGGTGAGCAATGGTCGCCACATACAGCACCTGCCATGCAGGCAGAGATAGAGATAATCATCAGCTCAGGGTCAATCTCCTGGAAACATGACACTACGATAGGAATGAGTATGCCGAAAGTACCCCATGATGTTCCTGAAGCAAAAGCCAGTCCTACGGCAACAACAAAGATGACAGCAGGCAGGAAGCCCATCAGGCCGCCGGCAACATGCTCCATCAGGCCGGCTACATATGTTGCAGCTCCGAGGTTGTCAGTCATATCCTTCAGAGTCCATGCAAATGTCAGTATCAGCATAGCAGGCACCATCTGCTTAAAACCCTCAGGCAGACAATCCATACACTTTCCGAATGACAGCGAACGCCTAACAAGATAATACCCGATAGTAAGTATGAGGGCTTCCGAAGAACCTATCACCAATCCCGTCGAGGCATTACTGGCAGCAAAGGCTTCAGCAAATCCCTTGCCATCATAGAAACCGCCTGTATATATCATACCAATTACACAGCCGATGATAAGAATCACAACAGGCACTATCAGGTCTGACACCCTACCCTCTTCCTCGTCATCCTCTATTCGCTTTGTCTCATCAACAGGATTAGTAATCTTATTGGTTGTAAAGAGGTCACCCTTTTTAGCATTGTCCTCATGCAGGGACATATACCCATAGTCCAGCCCCATAAAGGTAATGATGACTATCATCAGCAATGTCAGCAATGCATAGAAGTTGAATGGTATAGACTGTATGAAGATGCTGATGCCATTCTCATCCTTTACAAATCCCGACACAGCAGCCGCCCATGACGATATGGGTGCGATGATGCAGATAGGTGCTGCCGTAGAGTCGATGAGGTATGCTAACTTTGCGCGGCTAATCTTGTGTTTGTCGGTAACAGGACGCATGACAGAGCCCACAGTGAGGCAGTTGAAGTAGTCATCAATAAAAATCAGACATCCCAGAACCATTGTTGACAGTTGCGCCCCGGCACGCCCTTTGATGTGGGTTGCAGCCCAAGTGCCGAAAGCCTGAGAACCGCCTGCACGGTTCATCATCTGCACCATAGTACCCAGTATAACCAGAAAGACCAGTATACCAACATTCCACGGGTCTGCCAACACCTTCATTATTCCATGAAGGAAAAGCATATTGAGGCCACCCTCAGGATCGAATTCCACACTAAGCATAGCACCCGTCATCATTCCCAGAAACAGCGAACTGTACACCTCCTTTGTTATCAGCGCCATAGTGATGGCAACAATCGGAGGCGTCAAAGCCCAAGCAGTATCCTTCACTGGCATGTGTTCGACGACCACAGCATAATTCAGCCATCCCAAAAACAAGAGCACTACCACTAGCGCCACTTTCGTCATCAACCTCGGATTTCCCGGCCTTACAGAATCTAATAAATACATTTGCTATTAGGTAATTATTTTCACATTCCGCTGCAAAGGTATAAAAAGTTTTTCATATATTATAATAAATTACAAAAAATGCACATTTCTCCACCCCACCTCTCAAGTTCCAAGATTCAAGTTTCAGGTTCCAAGCCTTATTTAGTTAAGTAACCGGCTTTGCCGCTTATACCTTTAGGTGTAAGAATTAAGAGTTAAGAAAATTACTTTTAACTCTTTACTTTACACTCTAAACTTTTAAACTGACTCTAAACTCTCAATTCTAAACTCTTTAACCGTTAACCGTTAACCGTTAAACGTTACCGTCTTTAATATTTTAAAGCCTCTTCCTTTTTCGTCCACGCTGTCACATTCTGTCCCATGCGCTGCTTGAAAGCCACACTGAAAGTGCTGTAGCTGCGGTAACCGCTGTCATTAGCCAACTGCTGAACAGTAAAAGGACGGCGATGCGCTATGGCATCACGATATATCTCGACAAAGTGATTGATACGCAGCGTATTGATATAAGCATTATATGTCGTGCCCTGAGAGGCAAAATACTGACTCAGATAGTAGCGGTTGGTACCAATAACACGTGCAAGCTGCGAAGATGTCAGATCATGCTGCAGGTATATCTGCGTGTCTATGCAGCGACGTTGAAGCAGAGGACCGATTCTCTCATATGCAGCCTCCAGAAAACCGGCGTCCGACCCATTCTCCTGACTCTCCTCCTCTTCCATGTCAGCAGAATCAGACTCCATATTACTGAGGTCACTAATCGTCTCAACACGCCACAGAACAAAGCAGACAACTATCACGTCACATATCTGGATGACCGTTTCGTAAGCCTTCCAATCCAGTCCACCCACATAGATGCCGAATGTTATCATAATAAAACCCAGTACCAGGCAACTCTGCCATATCTCCTTATGCTCAAGGTCAGCATAGTTGTCACGCAGCCAGCGGCTATATCGCCATAATCCGTACGTCAGATATATTAACAGTCCGGCACTCATTATGTAGAAATACACATACACAAACGGCATATAGTCCCCACTGCGGCTGATGACACACAATGCCAGTGCAACAACCAATGGAGCCGTCATCACAGCAATAGGCCACAGCGGACGCCTGCGGTCCTGTAGCATGGTAAACAGCACTGCTATAGCAAAAGGCACCACTGTCAGAGCATCAAGCAGCCCACCTATCAAGAGGCTCATCATGCGCTCCTCACCCGGAGGAAGAAAATAAGACGGCAAATACCACACATGGCCCAACGCCATTGAAGCCATAAAGGCAATGGTCCAGCAGCGCAAACGTCCCGGTGGCGTAACGTCAGAAGCAAAAGCATTACCCCGACGGAACAACAAGTAAACACATGCTATGATACACAACACTGTAACACCAGCATAAAGCATGTAAAATAAGATATCCTCCAAAATCCTCTGCTCGTACATGACCAATGTGTTTATGTTAAAAAAACTCTGTGTGTCCTAAACTGCTGCAAAAGTAAGAAAAAAGAACAAAACCTACAAGAAAAACACAAAAAAAGATACTATTTTTTGAAAAACTAAAAAAAATGAAACCACATCAAGTTTCAGGTTTCAGCCTTAATTATCAATTGTCAATTATCAATTATCAATTATCAATTGTCAATTATCAATTGTCAATTATCAATTATCAAAATCTCAGCAGCGGAGTAATTTTCTCGATGAGTGCAGGAGAGAAAGACGGGAGGGCAGCAAGGTCCGTGGCAGATGTGATGGGCCCCGAGAGGCGGCGGAGAGAAATGATGTCCCGCGCCTGGGTGTAGTTGAGAAGCGGATGAGAGGCAAGTTGTTTCTGTGACCAGCAGTTGATGTATATGGCAGGAAAATCTTGCGACGCCGTCATATATGTCAGTGCCGTCTCGGGGAAATTCCGTATGGCGAGCAGTTCTTCGGGTGACGAGAACACCTGTTTGCGTTTGCGTAACTCCACGATGCGCATAGCGTAATAATCACCAATGCCTGGGATGCGCTTCAGCATAGCAGTGTCTGCACTATTTATGTCAACCGTCTCACCATAACGCAACTTCCGCGATGCCCGAAGACCAACAGCCGATGGCTGAGGGTTGAGGGAGGATGGATGAGGGCTGAGGGAGGATGGATGAGGGTTGAGGGAGGATGGATGAAGGCTGAGGGAGGATGGATGAAGGTTGAGGGAGGATGGAGGAGGGTTGTTTTTCTCTCTCTTTATTACATCTGCTGCCATTATTTGGGGTTTGATGGCGATGTATGGTTCGAGCTGTCTGTATTTTTCTAATGTGAGGCCATAGACGCGGGCAAAGTCTTCCTTTACGCGATATCTCCCTCCACGGGCGCGGTATTTCAGGATGTTGCGTACTTCCCGCTGTGAGAGTCCCAATGACAACAGCTGCGACTCTGTGGCGGTGTTAGGGTCAAACTTAAATAATTGACAATTGACAGTTGATGATTGACAATTGACAGTTGAGAGTTGAGAGTTGAGAGTTGAGCGTTTAGAGTTGGGAGGGGAGGAGGTAAGTTTAGAGTTGGAAGAGGAGTTAAAGCTCATATTTCCCTTGTCTTGTTCCGACAGGTGGGGGAACAGGACTATGGATACTATTATCACCAGTGCGAGGACGATAGCAGCATCGCGGTCGCTGCTATTGAAACGCCTCAGGAATTTCATGTTTCCACGTGGGATAGGATTCTTTGAGGAGGTGTTTGTTGTAGAAATGTGGATTGCCTGTCACCTCGGGGCCTAAGAAATCGGGCTTGACAAAGTCTTCATCGGCACTGCCGAGTTCTACCTCTGCAAACAACAGTCTTTCATTGGCGCCATGGAAGTCATCGACCTCGAAGGTGTGTCCTTCAAAGGGTATGAGATAGCGTGTCTTCTCTATCAGTCCTCCCCGACAGAGTTTCAGCATCTCCATAGCATCGGCAACCGGTATCTCGCGTTCGAACTCATAGCGTGACAATCCTCCATCGAGGGATGGTCCTTTGATGGTAAGGAATGCTTTTTCGCCATACAGCCGCACTCGGACGGTTGCGCCCTTGACATCCATATAGCCCTGACAGATGAGGGAGCGGGATATGGATGGGGTGACGAAGCGTGAGAAGAATGTCTCTCGATGAACCAGGAATTTACGTTCTATTTCCTGCATGGTAATATATTTTAACAAAAACCTTAAAAACCCTCACCTTGTATGTGTCGGGCTTTTCAGCCCTTTACGATGCAAGGTATATGTTTTTCCTTGTGTGCAAGCACCCAGATAAAAATACATCCCTTTCATCTTTGTCTCTTACAGAGCCATTACATACAAAGTGAGCAAAAACACCGCTTCGCTAAAAAACCATTTTTTCAACCTTAACGATAACCTGAAGGGTTAAAGGGATAACGGTTAACGGTTAAAGGTTAAAGGTTAAAGGTTAAAGGTTAACGGTTAAAGGTTAAAGGTTAACGGTTAAAGATTAAGACCGCTATACGATAACCGTTAAGACACCATTACTATGCTGTAGATGGCATAGATCACGCCGAGGGCGATGAGGATGCCGAATATCCAGTTGATGACGTTACGACCTTCTTGTTCTTGCTTTGCTGCATATGCCTCTCTCTTGGCATTGCGAATTAATTTTTTTGCTTTCATAGTTATTATACCTTATAAATTATTATTATGGGAATCTATGGGAAGTGTAAAATGTTCAATGATTATTAAGTGCCATGAGGTAGGCTTTTATGAAGCCGTCGAGTTTTCCGTCCATTACGGCATCTACATCTGTTGTCTGATAGCCTGTGCGATGGTCTTTTACGCGGCGGTCGTCGAAGACATAGGAACGTATCTGACTACCCCACTCTATTTTCAACTTGCTTGCTTCTATCTCTGCCTGTGCTTCCATACGCTTTTTCATTGCGCGGTCATAGAGCTGTGACTTCAACAGACGCATGGCATTCTCACGGTTCTGCTGCTGCTTTCGCGATTCGGTATTGGCGATAAGTATCTCTTCTTCCTCACCAGTATCAGGATCCTGGTACATATAACGCAGTCGCACACCTGTCTCCACCTTGTTGACATTCTGTCCTCCGGCGCCGCTGGAGCGGAAGGTGTCCCATGATACGCGTGCAGGATCTACATACACCTCTATGGTATCATCCACCAATGGTGTTACAAAGACGGATGCGAATGATGTCATACGCTTGCCCTGGGCATTATATGGCGACACACGCACCAGGCGATGCACACCACTCTCGGACTTCAGGTATCCATAGGCATTATCACCTGTAGCATTCTCTATCTGCATAGTGACCGACTTGATGCCTGCATCATCAGCCTCCAGCAAATCGACGATGGTTACCTTATAGCCACCCTTTTCGGCCCAGCGCATATACATACGCATGAGCATCTGTGCCCAATCCTGTGCCTCAGTACCGCCGGCACCACTGTTAATCTTCAGTACTGCATCCATAGAGTCTTCCTCCTGACGCAGCATATTCTTCAGTTCGAGAGCCTCAACAGCATGCAAGGCACGTTCGTAGGCAGCATCCACCTCTTCTTCTGTGACCATCTCATCACGATAGAACTCCATAGACAGCTGCAGCTCATCAGCCGATGAACGCACTTCGTTATAGCCCTCTATCCATTTCCGCAGCTCACCCACCACCTTCATCTGGGCACGAGCCCTTTCGGGGTCATCCCAAAAATCAGGAGCCTGTGTGCGTAGGTCCTCTTCCTCAAATTCTATTTTCTTGCGCTCTATATCAAGATAAGTATAGAGCGCCTCAGCGCGGTCTGTTATATCCTTTACCTGTTCTTGTGTTACCATTTATGAGTTAATATTTGTGTCTTCATACATGCGGTCAATGACATCCTTATAGTGTTGGCATATCACTGAGCGTCTTGTCTTGAGTGTATTTGTTATCTCTCCCTTCTCCATTGAGAACGGTTCGGTGAGCAGTGTAAATCGCTTCACCTGTTCATATCCTGCCAATCCCTGCTGTAAGGTATTGATACGATTAAAGAGCATATGCTTCACCAGCGGATTCTGGCAGAGGTCCTCACGTCCCTTGAAAGGAATATTGAATTCGCGTGCGAACTCTTCCAGCAGCGGATATGCCGGTACTATCAAGGCGCTGACAAACTTACGCTCGTCGGCAATGACGGCAATCTGCTCTATATACTTATCCACCAGCAGTTTCGACTCCACCGCCTGTGGTGCGATATATTTTCCATTCGAAGTCTTGTAGAGGTCTTTTATACGCTCAGTAAGGAACAGCTCACCATCACGCAAGAACCCGGCATCACCAGTGCGGAAATAGCCATCCTCGGTAAACGCCTGCTTATTGAGTTCGTCACGCCGGTAATAACCCTTTGTGATGGTAGGACCCTTGAGGAGTATCTCTCCATTCTCATCGATGCGAATGTCGATGGTGCTTATAGGACGTCCCACAGAACCGACGGTATAAGGCTCGTCACGATGGTCACACGATACTGTAGCGAGACTCTCGGTAAGACCGTAGCCCACTATCATGTTCAGGCCCAGGGAATGAACAAATTCCTCCACCTGCCGTGACACGACAGCCCCTGCAGTAGGGAAGATATTCGGATTCTCGAGACCCAGACGCTTTCTTACCAATGAGAGAATAGTGCTGTTATACAACTTATACTTCATTGCCAATGCCAAAGGCGGCCTCTTACCCTTAGCCCGATATTCTATATTATATTTCCGTCCAATCTTCAGGGCATTCCTAAAGATGGCAGCATGAACCGGTGATGCCTTGTCGATAGTATCCATCACCCCGGCATACACTTTTTCCCAGAAACGCGGCACTGCCGACATACTCGTAGGATGTGTCTCACGCATAGACTGCTGTATCTCATGAGGGTCAGTATTTACTATCAGCGTGCTACCCATTGTCATTGCCAGGAAGTCCCATCCCCTCTCAAAGATATGAGTGATAGGCAGGAATGTTATTATCCTATCCTTTTCATTGATAGGTATGCACTTGCTGTTATCCTTGAAAGCGGCAGCATACTGTCCGCAGGTAAGAATAACGCCCTTCGACTCGCCAGTAGTCCCAGAGGTATAGAGAATGTTAGCAATATCACTGTTATTCAGTTTTTCACGTGTATCCGCCATCTGCGCCTCCAATTCCGGAGTCACCTGGGTATTATTCAGGAAGTCATCAAAATAAACCGATGTCACATCATGCTCAGCCAGCGTCACTGCCCTGTCATAGATTACGATACGCTCCAAAGAAGGGCACAAAGCCTGCACCCTGCGTGCCTTGTCATACTGTTCCTGTTCACCTACAAAGATGATACGTATTTGCGCATCATCAATGATAAACTGCAGCTGCTGCTCAGAACTCGTAGCATAGAAAGGAATCGACACTGCCCTTACGCCAAAGGCGCCAAAGTCAGTATAGATATATTGTACAGCATTCTGGGAGAACACACCGATATTCTCCTGTGGCTGAATGCCATAACTAAGAAGTGCCAAAGATACCCTGTTAACATTCTCTGAAAACTCAATCCATGACACTTTTTTCCACTCCGAGCCGCCGAAATCCTTATATTCCAGCGCAGTTCGTGAACCATATTTCTTGGCCTGTTCGTAAGGTATCAAGGCCAGGTGACATACTGTTTGCATGATATAGGTTTCTGAATTTTGTTGCAAATTTAAGTAAAAAATTTGTACATTCCAAATTTTTTGCTTACTTTTGTCCCGAAAAAAACTAAAACATGCTACTTATATGGTAAAAATACTAAGTGTTGACGACGAATTAGACCTGGAATTGCTATTAACGCAGTATTTCCGTCGCAAGATTCGCAAAGGAGAATATGAGTTTTTCTTTGCCCACAACGGCATTGAGGCATTACAGAAAATGTTAGAGCATCCCGACATTGACATCGTACTCAGCGATATCAACATGCCAGAGATGGACGGCCTCACCCTTCTGAAGAAAATCAATGACCGCCATAATCCTGCTCTGAAAGTCATTATGGTGAGTGCCTATGGTGAGATGAACAACATCCGTACCGCCATGAACAACGGTGCCTTTGACTTTGCCACAAAGCCGATAGACCTTGATGACCTGCAGTTAACCATCGACAAGGCAGTTGCCGAGATAGAATTTGTCAAGCAGACTCAGAAGGAGCACGGCCAGCTGGTAGATATCAAGAGTGACCTTGCCCTTGCAGCAGAGATTCAGATGGCCATATTGCCAAAGATTGATTCTGCAAAAGGCATAGACCCCGGTGTTGACCTTTATGCCTTCATGAAGCCTGCAAAAGATGTAGGAGGCGACTTCTATGACTTTTTCCGCATTGACGACACCCACATCGGTTTCTGCATAGCCGACGTCAGCGGCAAGGGTGTTCCTGCAGCCATCTTCATGGCAGTCAGTCATACCCTACTCCGCATGGCAGGGAAGAAGAGTCTGGATGCAGTAGAGGTTATCACCGAGAGCAACTCCATTCTTGCAGGAGAGAGTTTCAACTCAATGTTCGTCACATTGTTCTATGGCACACTTGACACCAAGACAGGAGAGATACAATATGTCAATGCCGGCCACAATCCTCCATACATACTGAAGGCCAACGGCAGTGTTGAGGTACTCCCCAACTCCACCAATATCTGCTTAGGTGTGATAGAAGACTATCAGTACAAGGGCGAAACCCTGAAGTTAGAGAAAGGCGACTGTATAGTCACCTTCACCGACGGTGTCACCGAAGCATGTTCACCCAGTGAAGAATTATATGGCGAAGCACGTCTGGAAGAACTTCTCAAGACCCATGGCGGGGATGACAGCAAAACAATTGTCAATGCCATCAGCGATGCCGTGCACCAGCATGCAGCAGGAGCCGAGCAGAGTGATGACATAACCATATTGACTGTTAAGAAAGCGTGAACCTAAAGAAGATATCCAGAAAGAAACTGAAGGACAACATTAGCGGGGTGGCATCAGAAGTTGGCACCCACATTGCTATTGCTGTCATTGCCGGCCTCATTGTTTACGTCCTTGCCTCCTCAGGTTACGAATCCGAGATTTCGGAACTGAACAACCGCATCGAAGAGATGAAGTCAGCAGAGCGCAATGCCCTCATCACCAAGCGCATCAGTGAGCAGATGGAGGACATCGCCTATGAGCAGAAAGCATTGTCAGACAAACAGAGAGAGCGTGCCGAGGAACAGTCGCGCCTTGCAGACATAGAAAGAGGTAAAGCAGAGCTGGAAAGAGGTCTTGCAGTAAAGGCAGAACAACAAGCCCGCGCATCAGCACAAGAGGCAGAGAACATGAGGGCCATAGCAGAGCAGCAGAGCACTCTGGCAACCCAAAACATGGAAGAAGCCCTGAAAGCACGCTCCCATGCCGACACTCTTTTCTACCAGTCATTAGCACGTTCGCTGGCACAGACTTCCATCACACAGTACAAATCAGGTGACAAGAGTCTGGCTGCATTGCTGGCTTATTCTGCATGGTACTATACCGACAAATTCAAGGGCAACGTATATCATCAGGATATCTACACAGCACTGTTAGACAACGCTCCGAGAGCAAAGATGCGCATAGGAAGAGTATCAGGAAACCCACGTGCGATGGCCAAGTTGCCCTACTCTTCCGACAAAAATGCCAAGAAAGGATATATCATCGCCACCGATTATGGCGAGATAAGCAATTTCGTACCAAGAGTTAATTCCAAAGGATTTGTTGACAACTATGACGAGCAAACAATTTTCAACAATCCTAACTATCTGTTCAGAGATGTCTGCGTAGCCAATGGCAACATTCTGGCCCTCGACGTAAGCGGTACCCTCGTGAAGACCAGTTTCACAGGTACAAGTACAGGTACAAACGACAAACGCAACCGTAACGAATTCGCAGGAAGAGGACAGCGTCCCGGACAGCAGATAAAAGAGGATGGTCTGATAAGCCGTAAATACCTCCCCATGAGCAATATGCCACAGGAGCGTTGGCGTCACCTGTTACAAAACTCCGAAGGGAAAATCATTGCTGTCGGAGAGCATCAGGTGGTGTGGCTCGATGCCTCAGGCACCAGCATACTCTATACCCACAACATAGAAGACGAAATCAGTGAGGCAGGCGTATTTGAAAACGTTTTGGTGATATTCACCAAGACCGGAAAGTTACACTCCTTCCGCAATGGAAAGCCCTCCGTCAGCAAACAAATATCCCTGCCACGAAACAACCCTGTCAGCTATTACTACTATATGAAAGGCAAGGGTATGCACGTATTGGGTACCGAGGATGGAGATGTATTGCTGTATGACAAAGACATGAAATATGTCAGATCACTTGTAGGCCATTCAGGAGCCATAACACACATGGAACACCTGGGATGGTGTCTGGCCACATCCAGCTATGACCACAGGATATGCCTCTGGAATCTTGAAGACCTGACCACCCAGATAGCCCCTATCGAGGTGCATTATGACAAGTGGCCACTAAGCTTTACAACAAACAAGGACAACTGGACACTGATAGTAGGTCTTGCAGATGGTGACATAGAGTCCTTGCATATTTCCGTAGAAGACAACAAGGATAATGTGCATGACCACATTGAGCGTGATTTCACCCCACAGGAATGGGAATACTACATAGGTGAAGGAGTAAAGTATAGGAGGTTTAAAGAATGAAAAGAACTTTGACAATACTCCTTCTGACCTCTTTACTGCTTCTGAACACAGGAACAGTAAAGGCATCTCCTTTCATTCGTAATTTCACCACGAAGGAATATAATGCCCACAACAGATGTTTCGATGTCTTGTGTGACAAATACGGCACCGTATTCGTTGCCAACTTCGAAGGTCTTCTGTATTATGATGGAGCCACATGGCGAAAGATTCACACTCCTGGCATCAACAGGGTGACACGTCTCATAAAGGGAAAAGATGGAAAGATATATGTCAGCGGACATGATTTCTATGGTTACATCGCTGCCAACAAGACAGGAAGTCTTCACCTGGTACGTTCTACCGACAAGGATGCAAAACGTCTTGAGGGGCAAGAGGTGGAACAGCCCAACACCCTGCAATTAAATTCAACCAGAGTGTCTGTTATTCCCAATAACGGTTTGACAGTGAAGAATGAAGGTCAGGAATTCCACATCTCCGAAGTAGATGGTTTGGCAAGTAATAATGTTGCCAACATCGCCTATGACGGTGGACAGACAGTATGGGTAGCGACCAATCGTGGTATTACGGCTATCAATGCCCCATCACCTTATTGGAGATATTCAGAAGGACAAGGACTGAAAGGTGAGGTCTATTCCATCGGAAGAATTGAGAATGCTGTATTTGTTGGCACCATGCAGGGTCTCTATCGCATAGACAACAATGAAGCTTTTCCTGTGGGAAATATAGATTGTGCCTGCTGGACCCTGACTCCTGACGGCAATGACGCCCTCATTGCCCTGACATCAGAGGGAAGATATCGTGTTACCCTGAAAGGCATACAGGCATTACCTGATGACGGCAGCCTGAAGAAATATCTTGATGCTGCCAATATGAGAAAGATGGCAGACACCCGCATACGCTATGCTGTAGAATTTAACAGAAGTACTCTCACACGTCCGTTTGCAGTATATTCTTCTGCGAATATCGTATATCGTGACAAGGAAAACATTATGTGGGTAGGTGGCGACTTCGGCATTGTGGCCTGTGACATGAGTTATCCTTTGAAGAAGGAAAAGCCACAGGTATATCTGCGTGAAATCTCCATCATGAACGACTCCATATTGTGGGGAGGATATCTGCAGAAAGACCTGCGTCCTATCTCCTCAATGGACCATATAGAAATACCAGCCGACTGCCGCTCTATGACAGTAAGATATTCTGTAGGCAAGAACTCCGTCTTCTCACCTGCCAAATATCGCTATCGCATCAATGGCGGAAACTGGAGTGCATGGTCTTCAGAAACTGTAGCACGATTCAATAATATGCCTTATGGCCCCACCCTTCTCGAGATAGAAGCCCAAGACCTTAATGGTAACATCAGTGATGCTGCAAAGGTATCATGGTTTCATCAATTGCCGCTCTACCTGAGATGGTGGGCTATTCTGTGCTACATCTTCATCATAATAATGATAATCAGAGGACTTATCAAATGGAGAATGAAGAATGTAGAGAAGGCAAAGATAGCCCTCGAGAGAATTGTCAAGGAACGCACCAAAGACCTCAAGAATGCCCTTGATGAGAAGGAGCGCATGCAGGCTGATATGGTACGTATGGAACGTAATGCCACAGCAGGTAAGCTGACTCAGGGACTCATTGACCGAATCTTGAATCCTATCAACTATATCAACAACTTCTCAAAACTCACCGGTGGTTTGGCAAAAGACCTGACAGAGGATATTGAGGATGAGAAGGAAAACATGTCGGAAGACGGTTATGAGGATTGCATGGATATTCTGGATATGATGAACCAGAATCTTGGAAAGATTGAGGAGCATGGTGTGAACACCACCCGCACTTTGCGTGCTATGGAGGCTATGCTCAACAATAATATCGGAACACCTCGTGACACTAATATCTCTGCCTTGTGTCAACAGGCTGCTGATGTGACAAAGGAATATCACAAGATGGAAATAACCACCGATATCACTCCTGACATACATGCCAGCATCGACCCAGAGACAGTCAACAAGGCTCTGCTGTCATTACTCAGTAATGCTGTGTATGCTGTCAACAAGAAGGCAAAGAAGGCACAATATAAGCCAGAGGTAAAGCTATCGCTGAAACCTGTTGGCTCTAATGTCGAGATACGCATCTATGACAATGGTATCGGCATCGAGGACACCATAATAGACAAAGTCTTTGACCCATTCTTCACTACCAAGACAACCGGTGAGGGAACAGGTGTAGGACTTTTCCTCACACGTGAGATAGTACAGGCTCACGGAGGTACTATCACACTCAACTCCGTAAAGGACGAACATACAGAATTCTTGATTACCTTTAAAAAACTATAATCACCATGACAGAATCAGAAAAGCAACAGCAGAAACTCGCTGCACTGGGAATGCTTTCGGCAGGTATTGCACACGAAATACAAAACCCACTGAATTTCGTCATCAATTTCTCTAAGATGTCTGACAAACTGCTGAAAGACCTCAAAGAGATTATCAACGATGTAGCTGACACATTGGATCCGGACGATGCTGCAGATATCCAGGATATTGCAGACGACCTATCCACCAATATGCAGAAAATCCAGGAACATGGTGAACGTGCCATAAGTATCATACAGGGTATTCTGCTCATCTCCCGTGGCAATGAGGGAGAACATCTTCCTACCGATATCCCACACCTGATACACGAATATGTGTGGCTGTCGTATCATGCCAAGAGGGCCAATGACAAGTCTTTCAACGTCAGCATCATAGAAGACTATCAGGCAGACATGCCGAAACTGATGGTGATACCACAAGACCTCTCACGAGCAGTACTCAATGTGATGAATAATGCGGCATATTCTGTAAAGGAACGTACAGTCCAAGAGGAGGAAAAGAAGAATCCGGATTACAAACCCGAGATAAAGGTATCAGCCATATATGAAGGCGGGAAGCTGACCATAAAGATTACTGATAACGGTACCGGTATTCCTGAGGAGGTACAGAAGAAGCTGTTCCACGAAAACATTACCACAAAGCCAGTAGGACAAGGTACAGGACTCGGTATGCAGATAACACACGACATCATTGTCAATGCCCACAAAGGTGAGATAAAGATTGACACCAAAGTCGGAGAAGGTACCACCGTTACTTTTGTCATTCCGGTAGAGGCTATAAAGTGAAAACGTTGAAAAGAGGAAAAATAAGATGACCATCATATCCCGATATACAAAAATCATAATAACGACTCTTCTTGTAACACTGTCAACACTTACTGTCAGTGCTCAAGCTTCCCCTGCTGATGTTGCCCAACTATACTCAAAGGCACAGGCAGAATATAGCAACGGACAGTTTGACAAATGTAAGGAATCGTTATATGCTATGCTGCCATCTGCCAAAGGTATGCTCAAGACAAGTGCGTACAGGTTGCTGGCTCTCTGCTCTCTGGAACAGGGTGATATAGAAGGAGCAAAGAATAATGTGGCCTTACTGCTGAAGTCTGACCCCTATTTCACACCATCTCTTGGTGACCCGATGCGTTTCCTCGATATGGTCAGCGAAGCAAAAGACCAGTCAGCAGGCATCACAACAGCATCCCGACAGGCTGAGACAATTGAGGAAGCACCTGTTCCTGTAACGCTGATTACAGACGAGATGATACGCCACTCCGGAGCACAGACACTACAAGAGGTGTTGTGTCTCTTCGTACCTGGTATGACAGTAGCAGAGGGTATGGAGGCAAATATCGCCATGCACGGAGTATATTCCACAGCACAGGACAAGATACTCATAATGGTTGACGGACATAGGTTGAACAGCTCTTCTACAAATGCCGAAGCACCCGATTATCGTACCAACCTCGACAAGGTGAAACAGATAGAGGTGCTACGTGGACCTGCTTCATCACTTTATGGTAATGTGGCCCTCACTGCCGTTGTTAATATCATTACCTATAAGGGTGCGGAACTCAATGGTGCACGCATCAGCGGAACAGCCGGCTCACAAAATTCCTTCGGCGGCTCTATGGTTGTCGGCGGTGGTAATAATGTTGTCGATATTATGGGATGGGGTTCTATCTATAACACCCAGGGATTTAAACATGATGTTGACAACGGATTTGGTGGCAACACCCGACTATATTCCCATGCAACGAGTGGTCGTCCGGCCTATGATATTGGTATAAAGGGACGTTGGCAGGATTTCACTATCGGCATTAACTTGCAGCGCTCTAAACGTGTACCATATTTTAATGTTCTACAGGTTGGCAGCAAGACAACCCTGAAAGAGGTCATAACAGGATTATTAACTAATTTTGGCGAAGATGAAGAAGATCTTATGGCTTTAAAGGCCTATGGCATAGAGCCTAACATCGATCCCGACGTTAATGCCTTCCGCAACTTCAATTATGACCGCTATGGAAAGCTGAATGGCGAGACTCCTGGCATCGTGCGTTCCAATAATCGCATAAATGTGGACTATGCACATACCTTCGGAAAAATAGATGTACAGGCGTCTGCATACATCAATTTTGAGAACACATCTTTATATAATGTATTAGGCGACTCTGTTAATAGCGAAGTCATCCCAGATGCCACTGTTGACTTTATGGAGTACCTTATTGCACAACAGTTCCCTGCCGGCTCCCCTGAGATTTTGTTGTATAATGCTGTCTTTGAAACACTCATCCGAGGTAAGACAATAGGAGATGTTCTGAAATATACCATAACACCATTAAGTGATGACCCACAGAGTGTCAAGCTTCGAAATGTTATGAATATGATTCCTGCTTCCTATCAGGGTGTCTTCCAGAAACTTGACTGGCAGAATACCACATACGGATTCCAGGCACAGGGTCTCACCAACTATAATCTTCTTGGTCACGGATCCTTTATCCTTGGAGCTCAGATGGAACATTTCACCTTGACAGGTGTGAACTTCAGCATGGGTGGTGGTTATACGACTCCTGCCACTATGTCATCATCATATGTTTTCAAAGAAGGAAAAGAGACATCTCTGTCTGGCTACATGCAGATAAAGCATTTCTTCTCTCCTCGATGGATTCTCAATGCTGGTTTGCGTTATGACAACAAACGTCGCTTCAACGGCTCACGTCTGAGAAGACTCTCACCACGTTTCTCTATCATACATAAGCTGGACAATCACTGGACTCTGCGTGGAAATTACAACTATTCCTTCGTAGATGCTCCATACCTATATCGTGTGTGTGTGCTTCCTATCTTCAGCGGTGGTGAGGATATGCAGCCAGAAACCATGCATGGCATAAATCTTGGTACTGAATACCATAAGGGTAGCTTACGTGCTGAGTTGGGTACTTTCTATAACCTTCTCAACGACCTCGTAGTACTCAACACTGCTATTGCACAGAGCTTTACCTCCTCTGATGGTGAAGCATATATCTTCAATAATGCCGGTAAGGTACATATCTTTGGCGTTGAGGGTGCAGCACAGCTTTATCGTCGTAACTTCTTTGCCAATATCAATGCTACATGGCAGCGTGTGGTAAAGCATGAGAATTATATCGTTCACAAATCCCAGACATTCTCTACCCCAGCCTTCCATACCAACCTCATCGTAGCAGGAGCACCATATCGTGGCAGAGGCAACGGTTTCTTAAAGGGGGGCACACTGTGGGTACGTGGTACAGGGCAGTTCCAGACGGCTACATACTATCGTACTGTTGACCTTCTGCGTACTGTCATTATGGGTGACTATGCCTCTGTCTTCAATCGTGTGGCACCACAGTTCGTAATGGGTTTAGGAGTTGATTATGAATGGAAGTATCTTGACCTGAATCTCTCTCTGAAAAATGTCTTCAATAATAAATATAGTATTGGCTCTATGCTTGCTGACGGTAATCCACGTCCAGGACGCTCTTTCGTTGCCAAACTAACAGTAAAATTCTGATGACAAACCAGGAAATACTTTCTGAAGCACTTTCCCTGCTTCAGCAACTGATAGCCATCCCTTCTGTCTCACGTGACGAAGCTGCTGCTGCAGACCTTCTCGAAAAGGTTATCAGCGGCTATGGCCTTCATCCCCAGAGGAAGGGTAACAATGTGTGGGTTATGTCTGACAAATGGGATGACACAAAAGAAATCATCCTGCTGAATGCACATATCGATACCGTAAAACCTGTCAGTACCTGGACACGTGGCCCATTCTCTCCTGTTATTGAGGAAGGACGTCTGTATGGTCTTGGCAGTAATGACTGTGGCGGTGGTTTGGTGACACTTCTTCAGGTATTTCGCGAACTCACCAGCCGTCCTGAGCAACGCTATAACTTTGTTTATCTCGCCAGCTGCGAGGAAGAGGTCAGCGGAATCGGTGGCATACGTTCTGTCATCAGCGACAGTCCCCTCTCCTCTTTATTCTCAAAATCCTCCGGCATAACCGCTGTTGTTGGTGAGCCGACAGGTATGCAGCCTGCTATAGCGGAACGAGGTCTTATGGTACTCGATGGTATCTCTCATGGTAAGTCTGGACATGCAGCACGTGGTGAGGGTATCAATGCCATCCATGAAGTTCTCGACGATTTGCTCTTCATACGTGACTATCACTTCGAAAAGACATCTCCACTTCTTGGTGATACCAAGATGCAGTGTACTGTCATCAATAGTGGTACACAACATAATGTAGTGCCTGACGAATGTCGTTTCATCGTCGATGTGCGCACTAATGAATACTATACTAATGAAGAGGTGTTGGAATTCCTGCAGGGCAAGCTGAAGAGTACCCTCACGGCTCGCTCTACCCATCTGCGTTCTTCCCACATACCAGAGAGTCATCCTCTCGTCCAGAAGTGTATCGCTATGGGAATGACGCCATTTGGTTCTCCAACATTAAGTGACCAAGCCCTTATGCCCATACCATCATTCAAACTCGGCCCGGGGCAATCTTCCCGCTCCCACTCTGCAGATGAATATATCTGTATCAGCGAGATAAGCGACGCAATAGAAAAATACCTGTACCTACTTTCGTAAGTACAGGTATTTTTGGTTGCAGGTTGCAGACACAAAAAACCGATAAACATTTCTGTTTACCGGTTTTCTTTGTACACCCTCAGGGATTCGAACCCTGGACCCACTGATTAAGAGTCAGTTGCTCTACCAACTGAGCTAAGGGTGCAAACAACCATTTTTCTCAATTGCGGGTGCAAAGGTAATACTTTTTTTTCAAACTACCAAATTTTTCTCAAAAAAAACTAAAAATAATTGTCAAAGGTCAATAACTGCTAACTTTTACTCCACAGAATAAAGTCTCACTTTCGAGTTCAATCCTGATGGTACAGGAGCCCAGTTGTTATATTTCGTCTTCTGATATTTTATATCCACCACATTAATTTCCTCAAACTTTCTCCATTCTACCCCTTTTCTGTCAAGGTCTGCAATACGGTTAGCAGGCAGGTTTGTCACCTCGATGCGGAGAATATTCTTACCCTTCTTCAACACAGAGCTGTCGAAATTCAGTATGTAGGGCACACTCCACGCACATCCTACGAACACATTATTTATATATACACGAGCTGATTCTCTTACGTCACCCAGGTCAATGGCATACTGTCCTTCTGGCTTACCCATCTTGAAGGTTGTCTCATATATACCTGTTCCCATTGTTACAGCAGCTTCTTGAGAAAGTGTCTCCCACGTCTGCGGAGCATCGAGGGTAAAGGTACCATTTACCTTTGGTGCCTCCTCTGTAAACCTCAGAGTCCATTTGCCTTCCAGTGGAATCTCTGAACCGAAAGCCTCCGTAACACAACGTTCCGGCAGTTGTGCATTCTGAGGTGTAGAGAAGGTATGCAGGATGATAGACTCTCCAGAGCGGAGATTTATCCTGACGCTTTTTTCTTCTATGTTTGCAGCAAACGATTTCTCTGTCAGCGGCTCAAACCATTGTGCATCCTTAAATGGTACTGCCAATGTTACGAAACCATCAACATCTTTTGGTGTCAGGTTAGCAATGAAATAATCATATCCCACATCCGACTTTCTGCGTATCATCTTCAGGCCATATTGTGTCTTCATCATCTCTGGCACAGCCACCTCTCGCAGCTTCTTTTCATCATTACCATATATGATGCTCACACCTTGCTTCTGCAATTCCGCAATATGCTCCTTCAATGCTGGTGTCAGAATAGCGCCATCAGGAATCAGCAATGCCTTATACTGTATTCCTGCCTCCGTCATGATGCCACAGGCGCCATTTGCGAGTGCTGCCGACTGGCAAGCCAACAGCTGGCGGTCTGAGATATAGTCGCAGTCATAACCCAGCGAATCGAGTTCCAGAATAGAACGTTTGAAGGCAGGAGCCAGTTCCCCGAGATTATGAATAGCAAACTGCATCAGCAGCGTCTTCGTATTATCCTTCCAAAGGTTGCGGACGGGGAAATATACCAGTACATCATTGTCAGGCTTTCCGCTCTGCAACATC
>Ga0326512_10001014_pt1 | contig 22853 bp, 46 predicted proteins | sample 1_2617_0518_D_FD_203652 | JGI IMG/M metagenome (GOLD analysis project Ga0326512, IMG submission 203652) | Bovine rumen microbial communities from UC Davis, California, United States - 1_2617_0518 | ecosystem: Host-associated > Mammals > Digestive system > Stomach > Rumen | place: USA...
TCTCGTAACTCTCTCTGTATTTCACTTTGTTTTTCATCAATATCTTTTTCTTTTGCCTCTAGAGCTTTTATCAGCAACTCCTTATTTTCAGAGATACTAGGCTGTTCGTAAAGTCTATTTAATATATCATATATTTCTGTATTATGCCCCATGATTGGCAATACATGCAACATCTAATCTATATTAAACACCATTCTGTAGTATGATTTTGTCATCATGCCGTATGGAGTCTCATCTTCTATACTACGTTTCTCAGACGTTACAACATTCTTTAGACTTACACCAAGAATTTTTTCCATCCTAGACAGTTGAGTACTAAAATTTTCTGGATCTGAAAATATTCCACCTGTCTCCAATTTCCAATCTGAGTGTGCTACTTTTATATTATGACGCTTCATAACGCTTAATGCCTCATACACTAAACGTAATGTATTACTACGAATAGAATTGTCTATTCTGTAATAATTATAATCATCGCGCATCATATTTTTACTTGGAAACAATAACGCCGATTCTATGGTATCGCCCTTAAACTATATTCTAGCAGTAACTAAACCAAAAATAGAAGTATCGTTGTCAATAAACACAAGATGGTCCGGTTTTTCTGTAAACTTTATTTTTCCCTCTTCTGTTGTTATAATTTTTTTGGATATTGTATCATTTTTTGCTTCAGCAAGTTCTTTATTTAGCTTTAACCGCTCTTGCTTTAACTGATCAAATTGTTTTTCCAAAATAAGCTGACGTTGATTTATCTACTTTAACTCTTCATCATATTCTGGATACGGAGAATATACTTCTGGAACTTCGTCTTCATAATTTCCATCTTCGTCACGTAAATTATGATATATATTAGACCCTGTATATTCTCCATCACGATTGTCTATGTGTTTTATTTGGTCGCGAGACTATGTTATATAATCTGTGTGGAGTGGAGCCTCTTCCAAAATGCTCTCGCTAAGTTCTGGATTACCTGGAGTGAAGTCCGAATAATCTTTCAAATTTACGATAATAGCGCCATCGTTTTCAGACAACTCTTTTACGATATCGTCTGTAGATTTTCCGTCTATATCGTTCCAAACATTACCTTTTGCATCAACGTTTTTTGGATTTTTTATATTTAGAAATGAAGGATATAAATATCTACGCTCATCTTCTGCGTCAAATGGCGTGTATGAAAATGCAGTATATTTATCCGCAAAAAAAGTATTGTCGTTCTGAAATTCTTCGATGCTGTCTGATACTCTGCTTCCATGCCATACAACAAGAGGTTCTCCATTCTCGTCTACAACTTTAGAAACACCTGTGTATTCAGTATTATTCAAATATGGAAGTTTTTTATCTTCTCTTCCGCCTTCAGGAAAAGCTTGATAATCAAATCTTTCTTGATGATTATAATTATATACAGTATTACCAAAGTCTTCATCTTTAATTTCATTAAACGCTTTTTTAAGAAGAGCAACTTTTTCTTTAAGTTCTATAGAGAGTACATTCTTCACAGATATGTCTCCGCCGTATTTCTTAAGACCTTCTTCTCCAGCTTTTTTAGCCCAATTGTCGTCTACATTAAGTTCTCTACCATTTATAATGTCTGCTGCATTTATTAATACAAACGCATTTATAGCTGTATTAGCGTCAATACCAATTCTTTTTGCGTCCCTGGCTATATTTTTAGCAACTTCTATTGCTTCTGGATTAGATAAATTAAATTCTGCTTTATGCGAAAACGGCATTGGCATATGATGTCTTACAGCCCATTCTGCAACTCTATTATTATAATCTATACCTAAAAGATCCCTTAGAATATCTGCTGATTCCCATCCATGTATATCTCCATGTCGATAAGGTTTAGCAACATCATGAAACATTGCTGCTATAATCATTAAATCTTTTTGGTTTTGCAAAGAAGCTCTCGCTTCGGATACAAATGGAAGATCTACGTCATACTTACCTTCGAGTAGATTTAACATGGATTGAGTAACGAACTTGATATGGTTTAGAGTATTTTTTTCTCCTGTAAAATGATTTTCTGGTCTTGTTGCTAAAGTATATCTGCCATGAGAAAACATTGAATCTGGTTGATTATTATGATACTAATCCAATAACTATTCAAAATAATCCCAATTTACTTCTCCACTAGGAGTAAATAGATTATTTTTAGTATCCGATGCTTTTCCTATTGTTATCTCAGAAGAATACGGATTTTGCTTTCTTATTTCAGGCAAGGCATCTTCTTCTCCGGTCCAATTACCAAACCACTTCAAGAAGTTCGTAGAATATGTCTTAGCTTTAGCTACAATCGCTTTTGAACGATCGCCTTCATAATAATCCACTAAACTTTTAAAAAGCTAAGATTCGGCCCCGTTAGGGGCCTTATCTATACTATTTCCATTATTTAGCGACCATATCTAATATGCCGCTCTAGTACCTATTCCGGGTTTTACTGCTTCTATAGCATCTCTTATTTCATTAAACTCTTTAGCAACCTCTGGATTGCTTAAATTTGGACATATTATCATAGTCGTTATTATTTACAATGTTCTGCATAAGAAGGATTGAAGTCGAAGTCTTCATCAGAGAATAACTCCTACTGGCGCTTATCAGAATATGAATATTGAAGAGATATGTTGTTATGTAAACCATCTTCGTATTCTCCGTTCGCAAGATCTTCAAATGCGTCGTATATATTTTCGTATCGTATCAACATATCTGCAGCTATCCATTTACTATTGATAAGATTAATAAAACTGTCTACAACATCTATGTTGTCAGACATTACTTTTACCATATTATAGAAATCTTCTTCTATCTATATCGTTTTTGTAGATTTATTATATTCTCCAATTAAATCAGTATCGTTAAAACCATTAAATTCTTCCATTTCATTTGTTATTCTACGAGTAACAAATTCTTCAAAATTGTTAGATGATTGTAACAACGTTTTCCAGTCTTTGTATGAAATAGATATAAATTTAAATCCAGATTTGTTTATTAAATGATCATAGCTATTAGAAATACTCTCTATAATATGTCCAAGCTTGTCGGTATTTATATTCTATACATTTCCGTTTTCATCGACAATGTTAATTTTCTCTTCTACAAACTACTTTTCATTATCTGTAAGATATATTCTACCAAAATCATACTTTGGCCTGTATGTAAATCCACCATTCATACGAACTTTCTCAGGTAAACCAAGTTCTTCAAGTACCCCAGAATAACCAGAATCTTCTTCATACTTCCAATCGTATTCTCTACTTTGGTTTATATTAGATTCTTTAGGTTCTACTCTAAGTATATTAAGTCCGTATCCAGAATATTTACTAGAAGGTGCAGATTCTCCGACATACTCAAATTCAATTTGGTATGCATCATTTAATTTTGGTTTAACGTTCGAATTAAAATATTCTACAGACCAACCTTCCTTCTTAGACCATTCCTCTGCATTTGTATCTTCAGATAATTTTGTAAGAGGTTTTGTTATGCGAACATAAGCTATATCACCATTAGAAGATTTAATAGGTATTACATCTCCTGTCTTAAGTTTAGACCATTCACTAATATGGCCATGCTATCCATACCTAGTAGTCGCTGTTCGTTCGCCATTTTTTACTGCGTCAAATGTGGTCGTAGAAGATACGTCAGGTCTCTTGTTATTGCCATAAGAATACTTCATTTGGAATGTAATACTATTGTTAGTACCATGACCAACAACTTCGCTTACAACTCCAAACTAATCAAGAAGTTGGTCTCTCAACCATTCTGCAAATCTCTTAGGTAATGCAGCTTTGCCAAGAGCCATCTGTTGTGGAAATATTATTATATCGTTTTCAGACTTCTTTAAACGATCAAACACATGAAGATTTAATTTTGTAAACAACTCAAAATCGGAATCTGTATCTTTGAATGTTCCCTCTTGAGAGACAAATTTACCAGTGATGTTCTATTGGTTTTTCTTAACTACTACCCCATATGCATTTGGAGTAAGTTTACCTTCAGAATCTGTACGGATGCCTGCCTAATTTGAACCATTTACATCACTAACGTTCAATTTTACATAAGGAGTAGGTTCTACACTAGCAAATAACGAAGATTCAATACCAGATGTGTTTCTAGATTCAAAATTTGTATACGTAAACAGTTTTGATTCTTGATCTGAGTTAACAACCTAAGACCTTAAATAAGCTTGCGCATTCTCAGTAAATACATAATTAAATTTTGGATGTTTCTGAGGATCTCCTTTCTTATAACCTCTGGTTGCTATATGAGAACCAGGCTCTATGATTTTATTTTTAGGAGCCACCTAAGCATCTTGTTCTGGTTTTGTATATATTTTATTTAGGGCCTATATTTCCGATTGAGAGAAACCGGTCAACGCGCCTGACATTATATATTCTTGAACACGCTTTATAGCAGCTTCGTAATCAAATGTATCAGAACCAATACGCTCATTTTCAGCATAGTTGAAATCCCATCCGTATTCGTATATATCACTTCCTCTAGTATGATATCCACGTTTCTTTATTTTAGCATAAATTGGATAATATTCATTCAAACCTTTCACGCATCCTATAAATTTAAAGAGTTCGTATGAATCCTGATGACCAGATTTCATACCAAATTTCTTTATACTTACATAAGCTGGAAGTTCGTCTAATTGATCATATATAACACCTTTTCCAAATTTAACGCCTCTATCTTCATTCAAGAAGTTTAACGTTTCATCTTCGTTTTTAGAATCTAACTATTTTGCAAACTTAAAGTCCATGAAATTATTTGAAACGATATCATCGTATAAATCAGAATAATCATCAGATACGTTGCTTAATTGTTCTTCTATAAACTAAGAATATGATTTATAATCAGTGTCAACTTGCCCAGATATCCATTCGTATGGCACATACTTCAACATTTTATTCCAACCTTTAAATTCGCCTGAACTAAAGAACGCGTATACTACAAACTTCTTAGCAAATTTACGAACCCTAGGATCTTCATCGTTCATCAAATCCAACCACCCATCTGATAATAGATCTGAATTAAGTTTACTATCATCAACATTGTCCAATACTGTAACAAAACTAGGCCTATCTGACATTTCTCTGCCGTTAGCAAACACGGGTTTATCTTCTAGCGTAGAATATATCTAATTTAAGAACGGGTTTGATTCAAGACGTTTATACGCAGGATTATTAGATATAAGATCTTTTAATGACACAAGTTGCCTATTCATACTCTTATATCCAATAAATAAATCGGCAATGTCTTTATCTGACATCTTCAATACGTCTTTTGCATATGCTGCAAAATATTTAGATTTTATCGCTGTCTGCATATGTTTAGATAACGCCACAACATCATCTTGATATAACACACGTCCGTCATATTCAAGTTTTTTAGCGAACTTCATAACAGCGTTTACAAACCTAGGATTAGCACTAAACGTCTAATTACCCAATATGAGTTGCGGCATAGCGTATACCCACTCCGTCTTTTTTCCTATCCAGGATTGAGTTTCTAACCGCCTAAGACTTTCAACATCCCATATACTCTCACCTGGAAGTGTCGGATGGAATATCTCTCTGTACTCTTGATAGTACTTATTTAGAGCCATAAAGTTTTTACCATACTTCCTAGTATCTACTTTAGTATGCTACACAAGATTTCCTAATGCAATAGAATATTTTTCAAGTATTTTCCATGCATAAAATACATGTAACGCGGTATCTCTATCAACCTTTCCAGATATTGCAGCCTCTTTTAACTTACCCTAATTTTCATCTAGCCAGTTTACAATATCTATGCGCTATTGTACTTTCTTAGGACTTCCTAATATAGAACCTAAAATTTCAGGAGATATGTCTTTCGGCATTATATACTATGTAACAGCTTCATATATCAGATTATCTCTGTAAGATCTGCCCGATTTGTTTTTCTAAGACCTTCTCATATATTGGCTATCTGCAAGGTCGTTTGCCTCAGCCATAGACCTTATTAATGGATTTGCTAAGAACCATAACGCAGTATCTCCCCATCCACAACGGACCATAAGATTTAGCATGTTGTATGTAAACGGATTTACATTCAATCTACTAATGTATGGGTCCTTAACAATATCTACATGGGCGTTTATAAATCCAGACAACCATGATGCTATACTATTATCGTCTTTATCGAGAACTTCATCAAAATTATTAAGCCTTGTTGATTTTACAAGTTCTGATTTTCTAAACTTTACTTTATACTTACTCCACAATGAATGTGCTGTAGAATTAAGAGCGAATGGAGCAATACCATTCTTACCGGTAATGTAGTCGTTTTTACGAATAACCTACTCATGCAAAGTTCCAAAATTATATGGATCCGCTTTAGTACTACCGGATTCAGGTATTTGATCAGATACATTAGTGATAAGTTCTGTATCGTTGTCTACCGGCTTATATAAAGAGTTGAGAGAATGTTCCGTATCCTTTAACAGTGTTAATAGAGTACTTAATATAACATTCTGATGGTATTCTTTATCGTTTACGTCATAATTTCTAGTAAGATTTCCATTTTCATCTTTCTTGAAATTAAATGACGCCAAGTATAGGTGGTCAATATCAAAGTCAGCTCCTGTAACCTTAGTAAATTCTTCTGGTATTATAATAGTATTCTTTGATGCTGGTAGTATATCTACAATGCGTAATGCATGAATGGACGATTGTGCCTGCGTTGGAATACGATATCCAATCATTATGGACTCAGCGTTTGTCCATTCGGTTTCTCCTGTACGAATTCCACTTATTATACCCTAATCTATAAGCCATTGTTTTGCCTATTCGAACGATAGTCCTTCAGGAAGTATATCTTGGAAGTAATCGATCGTTATTACACAATCCATACTGCCTTCCTCGTTTATCATCTACAACTTATTTCCATTATTCAACTTAATGTCCATTTCGTTGTCGCCTTCCATTGCAAATATAGACCTTTGGATAAACGATTTACCAGGAGTAGTTATATCTATAATCTTTTTATTCATGGTAGATATAAATATACTCTCAATCCATGCTGCGTCTGTAGTTGCAGCTAAGGGGCTTGATAATTTCTTAGCTCCTGTTATAGGATCTGTAACAACCTAGATAGACTGTATGAGTGTCTTGTTCGCATTCCTAGAAGTAAGCTGATCTTTAAGGTACTCGCTCAACTTTTCGTAGTTTAACACTTCATTAGAACTAATCAGCTAACCTTGCTCATCTTTCTCTTCCTAAACGTCAAAGAACATGTCTTTCATCTCCTGGGCGCCAATGTCAGCAAGACTATTGATTGCACCCATAAATCTATTTAGAAGAGCTTCTCCAGATATAGTGCTTCCATCCAGATCAGTGTATGTTCTATCTAAAACAAGATTTGCAAGTCCTATCTTTGCCATCTGAGTTCCGATAGGAGATGTATCTTTATCTTCCGGATCAGTATTGAGCTGTCTTCTTAAGTATGAATAACTTTGAGTATATTTGTTAAATGGCTTGCTAATGCCAGATCCATCAAAATCAACAGCGCCTTGACTTCCTACTTTTACAGCAGACGTCATAAGCATCATATCTACGCCTTCGCTAACCATTTTATCGTATACACCCTACATTTTTCCAGTAGCCATGCATGGGAATACTGGGAATAATGCAAATTTATTATAATAAGCTACGGCCAAATCGGTAACCTACTCTCCATTTAACACGTGCGGTCTAAATCCGTATGCAGTATATTTGGTAGGTACGATATTTAAAGCTTCGTATACGGTCTTATACGCTTCTGCAGACTTCATCCAGTCATACTTTTCGCTGCTCATAAGAATTTTAAACGCCTTTCTTACTTTATTATTATAAGCACCGCGCATTCTCAGCATATCTCTACACATATCTGCAGTTATATATGATGCGCCATCCGCAACATTTATACCGCCGATAAACGATTTTGCGTATTTATGACCTTCTTCTATAGCCTTATCTATACTTTTTGCTAAGTTTGGATATCTATCTTTAAGTATATCTAACGGGGTATCGTATGCTTCATCCCACTTTCCTGTCTTTACACCAAATACATATCTGGCCTGACTTTCAGAGAACATTGCATCAAGTCTATACGATATATCTGACGTACTTCCAACTTCGTAATCATTACATTCTGCGCAAACATATTCAGACTTCATCCCAGGCAACCCAAGTATATTATCTTCTCCAGTAGACACCATACCTCCAATACGTTTTTGTATATCGTACGCGCTATCTACTATACTTGTTTTACCATACTTCACTTTAAAGAACGCAGGATGTCCGCTAAAACATCTTTGTACTTCTTGTGAGCATATAATATGCCTATTGGTAGCATCTTGTAATATTCCGGCTATAGCAAGACTTTTCGCAGTTTTATAGTAAAAACTTCGTTTATTTGGATCTTCTACGTCTTTCCATAAAGTACCATCTTTTGTTCTAGTGGTACTTACAATATGCTATTGCAACGCTCTTATTTGTGATATATTTAAATCGTTGCTATCAAGATTCTGCAAAGAAATATCATTCTCCGAAATTTTAACTTCTTTACTTCCAAATTTAGCAGAATAAGATATACGTTTTACTATGCCAAGATCTATAGCAGTATTTACTTCATGTTGCGTCTATATTGCCAACGTTAACGCCATAGTTTCTCTCTAACGAGCGATCATTTGTTCCGTAGTTTCTCCGTCTCTACGAGCAAAGAACGTATCTTGAGCACGTTTTAATAGCGTTACAGACGTTTCTCTAGGATCATTTAGATTGTGAGTAACGAGTTCATACTTATGTGTCTTATCATTGTACTCATTCGTAACGACAGCAGTTAATGATAAAAACCGTGTACCGTTTGGTTCTACACCTTTGTTTGGAGTATGATAGTTGACAATTTTTTGTTCTTCTGTAAGAACTGGTCTGCCCTACTTCTCATATCCTGGAATATTATCATAACCGAGATCTTCCATGCATTGTTGTATACCAAGCATTTCGCATTTAGCATATTCAATCATTTGATCTAATACTCTATCGCTTGGCATTAAGTATGGTTTTCCTCCTATTATTCTAACGGTTGGAGCATCTGTAACAACGGTATGCGTTTCTCCATTTTTATCTACTGTATCTATAAATCTCATTCCTGGAATGGGAACTCCATTTATTATCATCCAAGTACCCTTATCTGCCAATGTTGGGAATATCAAATATCCTTGCTGAAGCATTGTCATTTTTGCAATATAATCTTCAACAGTAGACTCTTCTGTGTACTCCGATCCTTGGTCGCCACGATTGTCTGTTTTGAATCCTATATAAGTAAACCCTTCCATCTTTATTGGTTTTCTTTCAGATATAGCCTTCATTATTATAGAACCAATAGGAAGTCCGGCATCGTCATTAGTCAAGTTATATCCAAAACCGCTCAAAACCTTAACGGTTTCGTTCTACAAATCGAACGTATTTAGTTGTTTTATTATATGCGATATTGTATTGTTTTGAGATATAGTAAACAGCTTCTTTCCGTTCAATGCGAGAGCCATACTCTAAGTACTTAATCTTTTGTATTGCCCCTGATATTTAGCTAATTTGTTCACAAATCCTATACTACCATAACCTTCCGTCTCTATAAGTTTTTGATTTATAGTACCAGAATCTGACACAAATCTACCCAACTTATCTATAAATGATGTTATGGTCTATAGTTTTTCTATTTCATGTACTTGCTAATCATCAGAAGCTGGTGAATCCATAACAAATCTACGAATAGCGTCTACATCCACACCACCATAAAGCTCAGATAACATGTAATCAAACGCGTCTCTTTCGAACATTATGCCTATTGTACACAATCTGTGCACAATTTCGTCTTTGATTCTGTTTATGTCGTCAAATACATTTGTATTATATTCAACTCCATCTAACGTAAACTCTGAGTTACCCTGTATAAGACTTGTACGCAGATCTTGTAAGAACTTGGCTGTTCTTGAGAAAATATCCTGTCCGTTCTTTCCTCCCATTCCATCTCTAAACAGCAACTGTGTCTTTTTCTTTTTTCCTTTTGAATCTAATTCAAAACCTTCTCCACGCTCCCTCTAGAATACACCAATTTGTCCAGATACCAAGTATCTTGTCCATTGATCTGGATATGATTTTGAATCCCTATCCATAGAAGATTCTACAATTCTCGTCTACTTGCCCTCTTGTTCTCCATCTTTTTGCTTAGAAGAAAGAGCTACCAAGAAGTTAAGATTCTGACTTTGTATTGCGCTCAATATTGCCACAGCCTTAGACTCCCTGTTAAAATCAGTCTGAGCTACAATAATATCACCAGATTGATTTTTCTTATAAATACCATCGCTTCCATCTTCTTTTGTACCATACACTAAAGAATGGAATTTCTAGTATACCTAAGCATACACTTCTTTTATAGTAGAGTATTCTTCTAGTGCTTTATCTAATTCCTCTATAGAACCTACATGGTGGAACTTCTTGACAATCACATTCCATACCTACTCAATCGGCATAAATTCAGGGGCTCCGAATTCGTTTCTTGTGTAATCTACAACTACTGTTCTTACAGTGTTTCCATTTTCGTCAGTTACATCTTCATATTTACTATATGGAATTGTACCAAAGAACAATTTTACTTCATCCATTAAGCCATCTAACTTAGAGAATTCATATGAGGCTTTATCCCAATGGTCTGTATCTTTTGACATATAATCGATAGCTTCTCCAGTCTAACTTTGCGTATCCGAATCGCTTGCGTCATCTTCCTCAACCTTAGGCTTTCTCATCGTATCAAACAACGACCCCATATAGTCTGCGATATATCTACTTAGAGCTTCGAATTTTGGATAGTAATTGCGAGTTTTCGTATTTCCTTTTTCGTCCGTCTCTTGTATTTCTATCTTTTCAAATACCTCTTCGTACACAGGATGTATGCTCTTCAAATATTCTAATATAGCTCCGTCATACATTTCTGCCAGTCTATCTGGTGTAGGCTTTATTTTTGATGTACCACCAGTTATACGTATTCTAGCTACGTTTGGATTTAAGCCGTCTATTTCGAACGATTTTAGTATATAATAAGATAACCCTCTTACAAGTCTGTCTCTTGCACCAACGTCAGCTATATGTGAGAAATTCGCAGACACGTTGCTATCTGTATTTGTAACAGTATAATATAACCCGTCTCCAAATAATCGCTTAAATCTGTCATGCTGTTCTTTAGATATAGAGGTATTTCTATATTTGCCAGCATTCATATTTCTATATATCTGGTACATTTCTTTAGACCTCTTAGGACCAATTTTGAACACCATTCCTATATTAAATCCAAACGATTTGATCCAAGACTTCGCTTTCTTAAAGAACGTGTCAGCTTTATTGAGAGATTCCTTATTTTGCATATATGTCATAAACATATCCGCAAATGCTTCGGCAATGTCTCGATCACTCGGTTTCGTAATCCTTCCGTATATACTATTTTTGTATGCAGAATAGAATGCATCCCTTTCGTTCGCAGGTATTACAAGTTCAAATATTTTATGGAACGCCTCGTGCCACGCGACGCTCATTGGTACATATTTAGATAATTTTATAATTTCATCTGTACATATACCAACAATACGGTCTGTTTTAGACACGGCAAACAAGAATTTCTCATCAGTAGATCCAAATTCAACACGACCGTTTACTCCCAATACATTATCAAAATAGTCTATTACTGCGGATTTAAACGATTCTTGTTCCTCAGATCCTCTGTTTATGTCTATTTCAGATTCATCTACAACTTTTCCAAGTTTTCCTAACTTTGCAAGTTTTTCAAAGAAATCATCTCCCTTTACAACAACCTTCTTCTATTGCTACTTTGCTTGTTCTAATTCTTTATTTATAGGTGTCTATTCGGAAAATCCAACTGGCAATACCCTAAGATTCGATATTCTAAGCTCTTTATATCCAAGCTATTTTGCAGAACTGCCAAGAAGTCCATTTCTCAACATGTATCCAAGCCATGTAGAACCATCTTGTGCATCAGGATCATTATTCTTATGAGTAAAATCTTCGATTGAAAATACAAGACCGTTTGTTAATTGCATAGTCTTATATCCACCTTGTCCGAAGATAGTTCTTACTTTACTTATAACACTATTCTAAGATGTTCTCATCGATTCATTCATCATCTTAGCGCGCGTTACATTATCCATCTGCGCAATACGGTCTATTAATTCCTATTTTCTAGAAACAATGTCATAAGGTTTCTCATTCCCTATTATAACACTACCGTTTTCAATAGTTATCATATTAGACGTATTGTTTCTAGAAGAAAGTTTTCTCTGCGGATCGGCCATATACAGACGCATGTTAAGTAACTCCATTATATCAAAACCGTATTGATCTGTACGATCACCCTCTATATACTTTTGCATTAGGTATACAAGCTTTGGAGCGTCTTTTCCTATCTTCGTAGCCTATATTGGTGTCCCTATGTATTGCCCGTTTCCGGTATCATAGAAATAAACAATGGCTCCGCTTTGTGTATGAAGTATCTATTTTGTATAATCTCTATCAAAACCACCTATATCCTCAGTAAGATTACTTCCGCCTTTGACACTATATATATCTGGACTATTCTGATCACCTTTTAGCGTAACCAACATTCCCATTCTATCTTTCTTAGACAGTTTTATTGTATACAAGTCATGCGCGTTTTTATCGTCTGCGAATATAAATTTAGATACAGACTCTAACTTTCCATCTGGATTATACCTAATTTCTCCTTTGTTGGTATTTTTATCAAACTTTATTTCATATCCAGGATGTGTTTCTACAAACTTTAATGCTGCAATAGCCTTTCTTATAAATTTCTATCTCGCATTATTAAGATATGCCCATCGTTCAATATCTATTTCTGGAGCTTTCGATAAATCGTTTTCGAAAGTAAGCGTTATGTCTTTTTTCTAGCCGTTTAAACTTATACCTTCTATATATAGCTGAAGTTTTCCTTCTCTATTTCTAGATAACACAAATTTAGACTCTAAGAATGTAGGACTTATGGACAAATAATAATATATAGGACTTCTCATCTGGTCTAACGATGGCATAATAGAATCGCTAACCTTCCATTTATCCATCCATTTGACAGGCATTCTATTTATCTTATCTACCTCTGGTGATATAGACGGACCTTCGAATCCATCCTCAGGCCTTACATCCCATACCGCATTAAAATTGTCTATTAATTCTTGTCCTCTTTGTACAGCAATATTTATATACTATTTCTAAGCAAAATCTTCTAGATGCTGATCTGCAAATTGTTTTGCGTTTTCTAATAGTTGCGAAAAATAGTTGTTTAATATCGCGCTATACCACTCCTATAAATCGTAATGATCTCCTATTTCATTAAGCACGTGATTTCTTAATACATTCACCCAAGAGTCTATCTTGTTTCCATAAGAAAACATTATATCGGATATTGTCTTTACTCCTACTGTAGTATTATCTTCTACGCCAACAGCAAATTTAGTAGCCCACCACTGACGAACAAACATTGATGCCTTACCAAAATTATCTTTGTTTTGCGCCATTTTTTCTAAGGCTATTGTTATAAGCTCCTGTTCTTTTCTAAGATCTATATCTTTTGCATCAGGGTTATTTATCAAATAATCAAGTAAGAACTGCGCATCGAATATAGTTTCTATTAGCTTATCTACATTTTGTTTTTCGGTATCTGTTGTAACCTTTAAAGAAGGAATTTCATCTAGTACTATGTCCAAATCTCTACATATTTCTTGCAGTTTAAAGTATTGCTGATATACATCTGGAGCATCCTATATCGTACTATGCCAATTATCTTGAGAATCCCATACTTCATTATATAGATTCTACCCTTGATTTATAATAGTCTTCATTTCGTCAATACGATCTATAACACGATCATATTTCGCATGAAGAGAACTTATATAATCTGTATATTCTTGTACAGATTCAAATGACTGGATAGTTATCTGTGGCATGGCCTAATACCCATCAACATACATCTGTACCTCATCAATTAACGAATTATACTCCGATATATTATTATTTATTTCTTGTACAAGAGATTCTGCGGCATCCTTAACATCTTCGATTGTATCAATAGATTCATCTCCCGTATCTGGCTTTACTGGAATGAAATAATTTCCATTTTCTATATCTATCGTCAATATATTTTCCTAAGGATTATATACTACTCCAAGACAATATAGCCCGTTTACGCCTTTGTTAAATTTGTTGTTTATTATAGCCTCAATCTATTTTAATCTACGAGTAACGTGCTCATTTATAGTATATGTAGCACGTTCGTATTTATAATTCCAGAATTCTCTCAAAGACTGAAATGAATATCTTATATCAATTGCGTATATCTTATTTCCATCTGTCGCGATAATATCTGCTTCGGAAGAAACTCTATTTCCATTGTGGTCTGTTCCATATATAGCTTTATTACAATCTATTATAGTGAGACCCATTCCGTTGTCTTTAGACGTTATCTTGTTGTACGCAGCTATTACTTGTTTTCTAAACTCTTCATATACATCCTGTCTAGCCACAATGTTCTATTCGATCTGGTCTTCTCTACCAAACATTATTGATAGCACAGTATTACGCATGAGTTTTCCAAATACAACAGACTACTCGCCTTCTTGGTTCCATCTTCTATTAGCGATAGCTTGAATCATTCCATCTACATTTCTATACTTTACGTATTTTTCTACAGGAATGGAATCTATATCGAAATTGCTGAATATATCAATGATTGCTTGGCGAAAAGATGCATCGGATGTATTTGCAGCATTTAATTTGTCTATTGTATTTTTATGTTCAAAGTTAGTATCGAATCTTGCGTTTAGTATAGATTCGATATTTGGATATACAACAACAGTATCTCCCTCTTTGACGATAATGTCATAATGTGTACTCAAATCGCTATCGATAGATTCGGCATCTTTATTTATGCGATCCTATATACTTTCTGCAGATCCATATATGGGTTGTACTATTATAACACTGTCAAAAGTAAATGATTTTATTTCTTCAGTTGAAGAAAAGTTATCTGACAATTCTGGATTATCAATTAGTACAGATACGAGTTTGTCTATATAAAATGATTTTATACCAGACAAAAAAGAATTTGCATTGTACCCCTTCTTTTCTGCGGCTTTCTTTAATTCTTCTGCAAATTGAGCAATCTTATAAGTTGCTATTTCTGCTTTTGTAATGAGAATGTTTGCAATATCCAAAAGAGGTGTGGGGATAGGAATTATAGTAGCAAACGCTCTCTTTCTAAGATTTCTTAAAGACTTCTTTCTATTTTTATATTTTTCTTTGGCCTTAGCTTTTCTGCGTTCATACTTCTCTTTGGACGTTGGTTTTGTTTCAGCAATAGTGGGTTTCGAAGTAGTTGGTGTGGTTGACTCTTCGGAGTACTCAAAATCAAATGATTCAGAATCTTCTTTTGCCCTTGTCTTTACATCTTCAGAATTATCTTCCTTATAATCTTCTTCTGCTAATTCTTCCAATATCTTAACAACGCCGTCTCCGTTTTCTATATCGTTGATCATCCAATTAAGAGCTTCGTTGTCTTTTCTAGCCTCTATGATAGATTGAATTCTTCTCTTATACGGATTATTCTCAACATCTTTCTCGTTGTATTCAGGAACTTCTTGCTCCTCTGACATTATCCTAGAATACTGGTCAATTGTTATCTTCCCTGAACGCAGATCTTCTGCCAACTATTTATTTCTTTTTGCCTTTGCTTTATACGCAGCTGGATTATATTCAAGCTTACCGTCTTTATTCCTTACCAGACCAAACTCAAACATTTGAGAATGTTTATCGATAACCTCTCTGTCAGCTTGTAGCATAGCTGCGGCTATTTCGTGACGCTCAATATCTTCACTATGCGCGTTTACTATAGGAAGTGTCTTTATATAATCCAAAATAGCTCCGTCTGACAATTCTACATCAAAATCCTCATCGAACTCATGAAGTATTCGCTTAGCTTCTTTTATCTAATTATCTACACTTTCTACAATAAGTTTAGCATCCGGCCGCTTTGGGTTTATATTAAATTTATCCTTTAAGAAAGTAAAGAAATCTGAAATAGTGTTGTGTTGGGCGCGCAGTTTTATAAGAGACTATAATTTATGAGCTGCGTGAGATAACCCTATTACATTCTGCCGATAAGTAAGGTCTATTTCTTTTTCTGCGGCTTCTTGCGCAGTCTTTCTTATATCTTGTAAATGCTTCTTAAAATCAGAAGTCTCTGTATCTTCTTCTGCCGCCCTAGCTCTTACGATTTCTTCGTTTACTGCTTTATTGCCAGCTTCTATTATAGCACTGCCTCTTCCAATATGTTCTTCAAAACTTGACGCAAGCTGCTGTTTTACTATTTCTTCTGCTTCTTTTAAATATTCCTCAGATCTCCATAAAAGATTTATATTATTTTCTTTTTCAGCAGATTCTTCTTGGTTTTCTTTACGCTATTGTGCAATACTATATAAATCTGCTACAGCGTTTGCGTATTCTTCAGTTCCATACAACATTCCCTTTGCTTCAAGTCCTTCTCGAATACGCTTATTATTAACCATGTTGCCAATAGTACGAGCAGCCTATATTTTCTCATCATAATCTTCTTGAGTAAAATACGGGTTCTCTCTTCTAGAATCATTCTTTTGCATCCAATCGAGAACCGACAAAGTTTCATCTGTACGTTTACGCATTGCCTATCTGGCAAATTCAACATTTGAAGCTCTATCTTTTGCATCAGCTTCTCTATTCATGACACCGCTTGTAAGAATAGATTGGTGTATTCCATACTCTTTGTATGCCTAAGCGCCTTCTATAAATGCCCTCATCATTCCTGTATGTACTCCACCCAAAGCAAATCCACCTTTTGCGTTTGCCCAATATTCTGCGTCGTTCAATAACTCAGAATTAGAAAGTCCAAACAATGACATATATGAATCGAATACTCTGGCACCCTAATATATATCATTTATTATCATGTCGCCAAAAGACATTCCACCCCATCCGTACTTAGATGCAAAATCTTCTTTACTATTTAAGTACTGAACAGCTTCTTCCGCAGCTTCTGATAATTGTGACGCGAACGTAGCCCTAGCCGTCTTTCCGCCAAATATAGCTACAGCTCTACCAAATTCGTTATTTGGAAGAAGTTTGTCATATATGTTCTAGTATTTATGTAATACAGCCTCTTCTATACTTTTATATGCAGATCTTGCAGCTGGTGACAATTTGGACAAACCTATACGCATGGCAGTATTTACTGCGCCACCGCCTACGTATCCTATTATCTGCCCAGGAAATCCAAATCCAGTAGATTCCATTATTGCAGCACCTTGGTTTGCACCTTTTGCAAATGTTTCAGCAAAACTCGATTTTCTAAACCCGTTGTTATAAGTTTCTCTTGCAGCATCGTTAACCAACTTTTTTCCAGAAGCCTTACTTGCTGCTCTTGCCGTAACTCTGCCAGATGCATCAGAAACAATATCTTCTGCAGTATCTACAACCCATCTATCTGTTGCTTTATTGAATGTCGCGGATGCCGCTTTCTTTATCCACTTTTGAGGTGTGAGAGTAAGAGCTTTTTCAAAAAACGTACCGGCCATCGTGCGCATGTTATTTGCTTCGTATAACGCCTAAAGGCCTTGTGTAGAATATAATCGTGCCTTAAACAATTCAGGGTCTGCTATTGGATTAACATACAAAGGTTGACCATCTCTAGTTTTTACATACGGGTTTCCATCTTTATCAACCATATGATCTAAGAGACCCATCATATAATCCTTTATTGCAAACCTATCTCCTTGTTCGCCTTCAAGATTCTTTTCTATAGATTTATCATCCATGCCACGGGCTTTCCAATACATTCTAGAACGATTCTTTATTTCCTTTATGATTCGTCCATATGTATCAGAATCTCTTCCACCAAGGAGTTCGGTAAACTGCTCTATTCTCTTTTCTCCGGCTTCAGCTCTATTTTCGTCGTATCCACCTTCTATCTAAAACGGAGTTGCTGCAATATCCGCGCCTACTCCAACGATAGTACCCAAGCCACCTGTCCAAGGAGATGACGCGTATCCTCCTATCGATAAACCGCTAAGAGCACTAGATATACCCTACGAAGGAGACGAATATGTACTACCTATCATTTGTGGTAATTCATACCATACGTAATTTAAATTCCAGAGATCGTCAAACTAATGTGCATTTACCCCATGCTCGTAATATTTAGAAACGTCCCAATATTTAGTAGATTCCAATAGGTGTTTTCTGTTTTCTTCATACTCTTTTTGATAACCTTTCTTTTCTTCTTCTAGCTCTTTTGTCCTCTAGGCCGTCTTCTTTGCATCCAAAGATAATATTTCTTCTGATGTATATGTGTGTTTTGTTTTTGGAGCTCTATATCCAGCGCCCATCTGTACTTTAGCGTACATAAAATCTGCACCACTATAACCATTTCTCTCTCTATTATCCTCGTCAGTAAGAATGCTCGTATAATTATCTATATCGCGCTATCTATCTCTTTGTGCAACGTAATCTTTATATTGATCGTAAGTTTGAGCGCTTATAGCGTTTCTGTATTTTCGACCAATTCCAGCCCAAAATCCTTCTTTATCTATTGTATACAGCTGTTTATACGCGTCATCCATTTGTTTAAGCTAAGGATCCTAAAGTTGCGCCTATATTCCGTTAGCTATACCCTTTAATTCATTGTATTCCTATCTAAACATCTTTAGAGTAGGATCGTTAGGATCTAATGGATTGTTTTCTGGATCAATTCCGTATTTCTAACCAAGGTTGTCTATCTGTTTATTTATATCATTCAGCGACTGCTATAGCTGTAGAGAATAATCATGATTTTTAAGAGCGTGCTGTTTAAAATCAATAAGTGAAAGTCTGCCGAATATAGAAGTGCCATTTGTATCTATAGAGCTTAAAACAGTTTTTCCGGCGGCATTTTTTATACCAAACAATGCACGAGCAATACCTCTATCTAATCTGGCCAAATAATCGCTAGGATGTTTATAACTATGCATTGCGCGTTTTACAACATCCTGCGTATTTTTACTATAATCGGACGGGTGCTTTTGTACATCATCTAACCACTGATTGTATTCCTTCTCGTATAAACCATTCTTCAGTTTTTCTTCTTCCTTTGCAGCGGCTTCTCGACTTTCTTTTTCTCTTTCGTACGCTTCTTGTTTTTCCTATTGTTTTTTCTAGTAATATCCCTCGTTTCTGTGTCTACGCTCTTCATCTTCACGCGCCCTATCTTCAGCAGCGCGCGATTCTTCTTCGGCAAGCTTATCATCTTCTTGCTATTTTCTTAATCTAGATACAGCTTCTCTTATATCTACCCGCTGTCTTCTTTGTTCGGATTCTATACGCTGTTGTATACGATACGGCAACGACACCCGCGTATTATCGGATGCCGCCGTCAAATCGTCATATCTCGTTCGAATATTATTTCTTCTTGCCGTCATAATTATATCCTCTTTCTTTTACCTCAATCCAAACCTATGTAGAACCATCTTCTGTATTATACAAATCATTGGCTTCTGGATTATTTCCACGCATTTCACCAGATATATAATATTTATACCCGCTTCCATATCTAGTGGCTTTCATCTATCCATCCGGTATAAACGTAAATTTCGTACTTATATGTTCATCATCGGCACCACCTTCATTGTTTTGTATAATACTGGATTTTCTTATTTTCCCGTTCTAATCTATAACGTATACATTATTTTCAATAGCAGATGTATTAAATACATATGTCTATAGCATCTGACCAGAATCTTTATCTTTAGATTCCACATACGTAGCAGGAACCACTGGATCTATTAATTCCTCATACTAACCGGACGGAACATATCCAACATGCATTCCAGCATTCTATCCCCAAGGAGTATGCGCCGGATTTTCTTTTGGAGTAAGTGCCTCTGCTTCTCTAAATATATTAGGATCGAATGTATTTTTACCTTTGCTGTTTCCACTAGATAATCTAGGATCAGCAGCTTCTTTTAACTTATACTAATAGTCTGTTGCAGCTTTTGCTTTATATGCAGCAATGTCGTTTGCAGTTCTATAATTATCGAGGGCAAATTCATCTGCCTTCTTCGTAGGATCAATAAGCGCCCACGAATTTGCGTCAGCAATATCTCTTCTAAACTGCGCCTCGATGGCAGCTGCAGTCGGCTCTTTACCGCTAGCAATGACTTTTTGTTTGGCCTATTCTCTAAAGAAATCCGCTCTTGTATCTCCTACTAAAGAAAGACTTGCGCCTGGGGCAACTTTCATTAAATCTGAATCAAGATAGCCTGTCCATTGATACCTAGGATCATATTTATAGCCCGCCAACCTAGGATCTTTAAAGTCGTCTGCGGTCAATGCTCTAGCTGTTCTATTCTTATACGAATCATATGTAAGATCTCTCAGCGTAGTAGCCTCTATGGGCGATGTTCTATCCCAAGAATTAAATCCGTTTGGTCCAATTGTAACGAAATCCTAAAATTTAGTTCCGCCGTTGTTCATTATATCGAACATCTCTTGAGCTTCGCTATATTTACCTTGCGATCTCAATTTTTGCATCGCTTCTAGATATGCATACCCCATTTTGGCATTTGCTTTCATTGCCGCCATTTCTGCTGGATTCACAGAGCGTATTGCCTATGCTACTTTAGCCCTACCAATAGCGCTTCTTAATGGGTCTTGTCCTGATGCATATAAATCATTGATCATATTTCTTACACCATTGACCATAGTATTATAGCGCTCCATATCTCTCTAAAATGGAGTATCGAAATCACCATAAGCTTTCTAAAAGTCTTTGATCTGCTATTCACCTCTCTCATACATATCTTTAGCTGCATTGAGAGCCATAGCCATTATCTAAGTATCGTACAGATCCACTGTAGGGAGCTGTAACGCTTGATCATACTGATACACCATACTTCCAACCTCTATTTAAAGCATCTCTACGAAGTCTATAATCATCGTCGTAGTATGACATTGTTCTATTAAATCTGTAAAGCTTATCAAGATTTTTATAATACTGATTGAATGCACCAAGCATATTCTGCATGCCCATCTGCTCCATTTGAGTTCTAGCACCATGAGAACGAGCATATGCTTCTTCTAAGTACTGATTTGCATTCTGTCTACGCTGTGCAATCTATGCTCCAAGTTCAGAAGCCAACTTAGACCAGTCTCCTTTGTACTGATTCAGTTCTTGATTACCAAGCCCTATTACATCTGCTATATTTCTCTGTAAACCTATTCCGCTAGCAACGCCTGCAAGGTATCTCTGAGCACCACCAAGGCCACCCATCCTATTGATATTATACCTATTTCTAGCTTCAGCATGCGCCATTTCAGCAAGCTTTGCATTAGTATTTGGTCTTCTAGAAGCCATAGCTTCCATAGCCTATCTATCAAACGGATTTGGTGCGTATGTATCTGGTCTATTTAGTTTCTCATTACGCGCCCCTATAAACTGTGCTGCGCCTCCAAGAATACCTGCAGCAGATGTTATAGCATTAGCCCAGTTGGATGGATCGTAACCTTGCTGTGTCGTATTATCTGTAGAACGTGTATTGTTTTTTGTTATGTCTACCGGCACAAATGCAGAATGCCTACCAAGAATTTTATCTGTTTCTCTCTACAAGTTCATCTATACTTCGCCTAACGGAGCAGTACTTCCGAAATTATCTGTTGTGTCGAACGGAAGATATTTTAATATACCAAGATCAGCTTTCCCATTGTCAAATCCAGGCAACACGCCATTCTTGGCGTTAAACGATCCGTATCCTAACTATTTTACAGTTCTATAATCTTTCATGTTTCTATAAATCTAATCTCTCATTAAAGCCCCATCAAGATCTCCAGTAGCCATAAAATAGTCTGAGTTTCTTATCCCGTCAGCAAATCTATTGTTAGATACTATTGCTGTACCGTCGGGGTTGTCTAAATGTACAAATAATGAATCTTTTTTATTTGGTTTTCCAGGCATTCTTCCAAACTCACCTGTATTAGTATCAACTATTACCTCTCCATTAGATACTTTTGCATTCGCTTTACCATTGTCATACCCAGGAACCATTCCATCTTTTGCGTGATATAGTAGACCATTCTAAGTATTATCGTGGTCTAAGTTATATTGATTAGTAAGATAATCTGTCTGAGCAGAAGCTAGATTAAAGTCGTTGTTACGCTGTGCTTGTATCTAAGCATTTCTAATTCTCTCAGCCATCTTACTCTTTCTACTAAGACCTCCAATAAAACCTGTAACGCCTCCTACAACGGCTCCAATACCTGCTCCTATAGGACCAAAGGCTGAGCCTAATTGAGCGCCTGCAGCGGCTGTCTAGAGCGTATTAGCGGTGTTCTATTTGCTTAGCTCGTCCATCTAAGCTCCAGCATCAACAGAGTTCTGCTTCTAGAATGAGAATCCTGAGCCATATCCAACAGATGTACCTGATTCTTGTAATATATCTCCGGTTGATTTAACTGGCCCAAATGCATTCATTGTCTGACCAGCAAATCCAACAGCAGCGGGTAACATCCCAGGTATATCATCTTTAGAAGGTGCGTGTAGGTTTTTGTTTATAAACGCAGAGAATTTACCTTCACTATATTCAGGTAATTCTCCAGTATTCATTATCTACTTTCTCTCTCTTAAGTCCATGATATTCTATATTTAGTCATTATGCACTGCAGAGAGAAATCATAACTGTTTGAAGTAGATTTTAATTCTGCCTGCAT